>Ga0154020_10000012_pt1 | contig 210053 bp, 153 predicted proteins | sample Klosneuvirus_201_FD_109709 | JGI IMG/M metagenome (GOLD analysis project Ga0154020, IMG submission 109709) | Active sludge microbial communities from wastewater, Klosterneuburg, Austria - Klosneuvirus_20160825_MG | ecosystem: Engineered > WWTP > Aerobic digester > Activated sludge | place... | reverse complement strand
GATACTGGTTGGAGCCAGTCTCTCTCGGCAAAACTGCGACCCCGACCGAAACACATCCTCACTCTGCGGCGCCTGCCCAAGCGACATCCCCGCATCCGATCATCTCTCTCTCCCGAAGACAACAAAAAACACCAGCCGGCCAGAGCCTGGGTCCGGGGCCGGTGCTTTGGCGCTTGCAGATGTGTGGGGGCGGTGCTTTAACCCTTGGCCATGTCGTATCTGGTTTTGGCGCGCAAGTATCGACCGCAGACGTTTGCCGACGTCATCGGGCAAGAGCACGTCACCCGCACGCTGCAAAACGCCATCCGGCGGGGCCGCATTCACCATGCGTTTTTGTTCTGCGGCGGTCGTGGAACGGGCAAGACGACGACGGCGCGCATCTTGGCCAAGGCGCTGTCGTGTGACCAGGCGCCGACCCCCGAGCCCTGCAACGTCTGTCCGGCCTGCGTCGAGATCACCAATGGCTCGTCGGTGGATGTCCAAGAGATCGATGCGGCCAGCCAGAACCGCGTCGAGGACATCCGCGAGCTGCGTGAGGCGATTCGTTATGCGCCGGTGCGCGGCAAAAAGAAGCTCTACATCCTCGACGAAGTTCACATGCTGTCGACCAGTGCCTTCAATGCGCTGCTCAAGACCCTTGAGGAGCCGCCACCGCACGCGGTGTTTGTGTTTGCGACCACCGATCCGCACAAGCTGCCGCAGACCATCTTGTCGCGAGTGCAGCGCTATGACTTCAAGCTGGTTCCGACGGCGCGACTGGTCGAGCATCTCGGCTATGTGCTGACCCAGGAAGGCATCGTCTTCGAGCCGGCGGCGCTTCAGCTGGTGGCGCGCGAAGGGCAGGGCTCGGTGCGTGACTCGCTGTCGCTGCTCGATCAGGTCTTGGCTTCGACGGAAGGGACGTTGACCGAGGAGCAGACCTCGGCGGTGCTGGGTGTGGCGGATCGTGGCCTCATCATCGGAATGGGGCGGGCGATTGTCGACCGTGACCCGGCGCAGGCGCTGGCTCTCATTAATAGTGCGTACGGGCGAGGCTTTGACCTGACGCAGCTGGCCAAGACGCTGCTCGGGCACCTGCGGGACTTGCTGGTGATCTCGGTGGTGAAAGATCCGCTGCCGCTGCTCGAAGCGACGCCGTCGGAGCTGGAGGAGCTGCAAGCGCAGGCCGAGCGCGGTCGGGGTCGGGCCGAGCTGCTGTTCAACCGCATGGTGCGAGTCGCTGACGAGACCTCGCGAGCCGCACTGCCGCGCTATGTGCTGGAGGTCGGCGTGGTCGAGCTGTGTGGCGTCGAGGCGATGCAGCCGATTGGGGAGCTGGTCGATCGGCTGGAGCTGCTCGAAGACAGGCTCGCAGGTGCGGCGCGATCTCGTCCAAGTGGAGGCGAAGAAGCGCGCCCTTTCGCCGCTAGCACCGGTCGGCCTACCCCGCGAGCTGAGTCCTCGCGGGCTTCGGTCGGTGCTGCTTCAGCTGCTGCTGCTCCCGTGGTGGTGGCCGCCGCGAAAGTGGCTGCTGCTCCAGCGGTGGCTGCTGCTCCAGCGGTGGCTGCGGCAGTGGCTGTCGCGCCCGTGGCCGTGGCCAGTGTCGCGGAACATGTGACACCCGTGGCCAAACCGTCGCCAGTACCAGCAGCAGTGGCTGTCCATGGCGGGGTGCTGCCCGAGTTTCATCAGACCATGGCGCGGATCATGGCGAGCCAGCCGCTGCTGGCGATTCTCGATGATGCGCGACCGCTGACTTGGCAGCCGGGCTCGGTGGTGCTGGGTTTTGACAAAGACACGCGGCTCGAGCAGGCGGAGTACAAGCGCGCGAGCATCCAAGACGTTCTGCGGACGGTGCTCGGGGCGGATACCCAGGTCGATCTGAAGCTCGATCAGGCAGCGCGGCCCGTAGATCCTTCGCGCTGGTCGCTGCACGAGACCCAGGAACAGGCTGGTAACGACGAGAAAATTGGTCGGCGGCGCGAGGCCGAGCAGCATCCTGCGCGACTGCTTCTCAGCGAGGCGTTTGGTGCGGTATCGTTCCTGTCACCGACTTTACTGGATGAGGTGTCCTAAGATGTCCGATCCCAACAACCCCTTTGGTGGAATGCCCGGAATGCCCGACATGGGCCAGATCATGCAGCAGGCGCAGCGGATGCGTGAGGAGCTGGTGCGGTCCCATGACTCGCTCGGCCAAAAGACCGTCGAGGCGAGTGCTGGTGGTGGCATGGTGACGGCGGTGGTGACCGGGACCCGCGAGCTGGCGAAGCTGCGCATCGATCCGCAGGTGATTGACCCCAAAGATCCGGCGATGCTGCAAGACTTGATCGTGGCGGCGGTGAATCAGGCGCTCCAGAAAGCGCGCGGTCTCGAAGAAGAAGAGATGCGGCGGACTGCGATGGGAATGGGTCTGCCGCCGGGCATGCTGTAGTCAGCGTGGGGCCCCGCTACCCTGCGAGACTTTTTCCGTTCCGCAAGCGGCCCGAAAAAAGCTCTCCGGTCGCCCCCACGCTTGGTACCCAAACTGGGGGTTTCGCAGTGGACTCGGATTAGCGAAACAGCTCTTCGAGCAGAAAACGGATCGCGACCTCGCGGGCGGCGGCGGCGATCTTGGCGTCGTAGAAGTGACTCTGCTGCTGGAGCAGGACCAGCTCGGTGCGGGCCTTATTGGTGCTTTTGCGGATCGGCTGGGGCTCGCGACGCGGTGGTACCGGCTGCACGGGCATCGGCGGACACTGCGAGGTGGTGACTTCTTGGCGAAGCCCTTGCGGCGTGATCCACGACTCGTGAATGGTGCGACCACTGTCACGCAGCACATGGACCAGCCAGCACGCTTGTTCGACGGGAACGATGCTGTCCTTGGTGCCGTGAAGGATGAGCAGCGGCATCTGCAACTGATCGGCAGTAAACAGCGGCGAGCGCTCGGCATAGGCTTCGGGATAGTGTTCTGGCGCGCCTTGCAGATACGACAGGAGCTGGCTCGCCAAGATCCCGTTGTAGAAAAACGTGCGGGTTGGCTGATCTTGCAGATGGCGCAAGAGCTGGGCCGCGGCAACTGGCGCCGACAGCGCGACCACCAGCCGGAGCTGCGGATCACGGACTCCCAAGCGCAGCGCGATACAGCCGCCATGCGATGCTCCCATCACGCCGATGCGCAGCGGATCAATCGCCGGCTGCTGCGCAAGCCAATCGAACGCGGCCTGCGCATCATCCACTTCGCCTTCACAAAACTCGATCATTCCTTCGCTCCGCTTGCCATCGAGCTTGCGGATCTGACCCCGGTAGGCGGGCAGGATCACGGTCAGTCCGCGCTGCGCCAGCGTACGGGCCAGCTCGGCGGTGTTCCGCTCATCACCCGAAAAGCCACTGTGTAGCAGAATCATCGCCGGCCTGCGCCGCTGCGACTGCGTGGGGGACTGCTGCGGCTCCAGCACGGTATAGCGCTGGGTGAGTCCAGACACCGATAGATTGAGGACGCGCTGCTCGACGCCCACCGGCACCTGCGCCCAGCGATAACAGCCCGATCCCAAGAGCACCAGCAGCGGCAGCAACAGCAGCGGCAGCACAACAGAGGAGCGCATAAACCGAACCATATCGTACGTCGCGATTCTGGTGTGTGGGGAGTGTCGCGCGTCGAGTAGACTCTCGCTCTGCAATGATCCAGCTGCACAACCTTGGCAAGTCGTTTGGGGCGCGCTCGCTGTTTGCCGACGTGTCGCTCAAGCTCAATCCTGGCTGCCGCTATGGACTGGTCGGGGCCAATGGCTCGGGCAAGACCACGCTGCTCAACATTCTGGCGGGCGACGAGCCGGCGAGCGAAGGACAGGTCCAGATTCTGCCGCAGGCTCGGCTGGGAGTGCTGCGCCAAGACCGCTTCCTGCGCGATGAAGAGATCATTTTGGATGTAACGGCGATGGGGGATCGCTTGGTCTGGGATGCGATGGCCGAGCAGAAGCGCCTGACCGAGCACGGTGGCGACGCGACGCGGATTGCTGATCTGGAAGAGATCATCCGTGCTCACGACGGCTATACCTTGGAAGCGCGGGCGAGCTGGATTCTCGAAGGACTGGGGATACCGGTTCCGCTGCACAGGCAGCCGCTCGCGACGCTGTCGGGTGGATTTAAGCTGCGGGTGTTGCTGGCGCAGGTGCTGCTCGGTGGTCCCGATGTCCTTTTGCTCGACGAGCCGACCAACCACCTCGACATTCTATCGATCCGCTGGCTGGAAAAATTTTTGGCGGCCTACAAAGGCTGCGCGGTGGTGATCTCGCACGATCAGCGCTTTCTCGACAACATCGCGACCCACATTCTCGACGTCGATTACGACGCGATTACCGCCTATCCCGGCAACTACTCGGCGTTCGAGATCCAGAAGCGTGATGTCCGAGTCCGCAAGGAAGCCGAGATTGCGCAGGCCGAAGCGCAGATTGCCCACAAGCGAGCGTTCGTCGAGCGCTTCCGTTACAAAGCCACCAAGGCCGCGCAGGCGCAGAGTCGTCTCAAGCAGATCGAAAAGATCGAAGTCGAGGAATTGGCTGAGTCATCGCGGCGCTCTCCCTCCTTTCGATTCATTCCCGAGCGACCAAGTGGCCGCGAGGTGCTGGCGGTCGAGCATGTCTGTAAGTCGTTCGGTGCAAAACAGGTCCTTCGCGATGTCTCGCTGGTGGTGCGGCGCGGTGAAAAGCTGGCGATCATTGGACCAAACGGACTCGGCGAATCCACGCTGCTCAAGATCGTGATGGATCGACTGGCGGCGGACTCTGGAACGGTGCGCTGGGGGCATGAGGTGCGGGTTGGATACTTTGCCCAAGATCACCGCGAGGTCCTCACCGATCCGAACCTGACGGCGATTGACTTTCTGTGGGCGGTGCGACCGCAGGAATCGACGGCGCTTGTGCGCGGACACCTCGGACGGATGCTGTTTTCGGGGGATGATGTCAGCAAGCGGATCGGCTCTCTGTCCGGAGGGGAATCGGCACGGCTGATTTTCGGCAGACTGTCCGCAGAGCAGCCCAATGTCTTGGTGTTAGATGAGCCGACCAATCACCTCGATATTGAAGCGATTCACGCGCTGCTCGAAGCCCTGACGGCGTACGAAGGAACGGTGATCTTCGTCTCCCACGACCGCTTCTTTGTGTCGTCGCTGGCGACGCGAATTTTGGAGGTCACGCCGACCGGCCCGCGCGACTTTCCGGGTACGTACAACGAGTATCTGGCGCGCTGTGGTGATGATCACCTCGATGCCGAGACCGTGGTGCTCAAGGCCAAAAAGGAACGCAAGGAAGACAGTCCAGAGTCCGCTGCTGCTGCGGCCAAGACTTCGTGGGCCAAGGTTTCTTGGGAAGAACAGAAACGCCGTCGCAACCGCCAAAAGGATCTGCCGCTGCGGCGGGACAAAGTGCTCGCAGCGATCGCCGAAGCAGAGGCGCGCAAAAAAGAGATTCATGATGCCTACGGGAGCCCCGGATTTTACGAACGGACCAGTCAAGCGGAGGTCGATGCGCTGGTTTCCGAGGAAGCCGCGCTCGGTCCGAAGATCGATTCCCTGCTCGTCGAATGGGAAGCCCTAGAGATGGAGATTGTCGCCCTCGACTCGGGGCAATAGGAACAATTGGAACGCAGCGCCGTGCTTTTCGGATAACATAGAGCGCGCATGACTGTGACTACTCCACCGGACGGTACGCCAGTGCCACAGGGACTGACTGGTCGCGCGGCACTCACTGAATCGGGCATGTTGCAGAGTCTGCCGCTGCGGGTGCTCGATGATACGCCGCTCGGGGTGATCATCTGGGATTGTGAGTTTCGCGTCGCTGAGTGGAACAAGGCCGCGGGGCGAATCTTTGGCTGGGAGCGCGAAGCAGCACGCAACCAGCACGCCAGCTTCATCATTCCGGAGCCTTATCGACCGCTCGTCGACGACAGCTTTCGCGCCTTGCAACGGGCCAGTGGAGGCACTCACAGCATCAACGACAACATCCGGCGCGATGGCACGGCGATTGTCTGCGAGTGGCACAACACGCCGCTGCGTCGCGATGATCAGACGGTGGTGGGCGTGATCTCATTGGTCCATGACATCAGTGAACGGCGGGGGCTCGAAGCGGAGCTGCGGCAGATCGCTGCCGAGCGTGAAGCGCGCATCGCCGAGGCCCAGCGCGAAGCCGAGCAGAAGAGCACCTTGCTCGCTGAGCTAAATGAACAGCTGGCAACGATTCAGCGGCAGACCCAGCAGATTGTCGCTTTGTCAGCGCCGCTGCTCGACGTGTGGCAAGGAATCTTGGCGGTGCCGCTGATCGGTAGCCTCGATAACCTGCGCATCACCGAGATCATGGAGCGACTCCTCGGGGCGGTGACCACTCGTCGCGTCCAGTTTGTGATCCTCGATCTGACCGGCGTCGACAACTTGGATACCAACAATGCCGCGCAGCTCATTCGGCTGATGTCGGCACTCGGGCTGCTTGGTGCCAAGGGAATCGTGACTGGGATTCACCCGGTGGTGGCGCAGATCCTGGTTCAGCTCGGGGTCGAGCTTCGCAACATCGTGACGCTGCGGAGTCTACAAGAAGCGCTGCGTTACTGCATGGGTCAGGACGCCGACTCGCTGACCGCCCTGCGTCGTACCAAAGACCTGCTCTCGGGGAAGTGACGGCGCGGAGAGGTTTAGCCGTAGATGCAGTCGTAGCTGAAGGTGACGCCGGACAGAATTGGGGTCAGCTCGGGAGTAGCGGCGCGCATGCTGAACTCCACTTGCAGAAGTGGACCTGTGACGGCGGGAATGTCAAGCGAGACGGCGCCCATGTCAGTCGGCACTTTCGCAACCTGGGTCCACTTGGCCGCCTCTAGCTCCTCTTTGGTGAAGCCGGAACGCAGCTTGATGACGACCTCGGTGCCGTTGCCGACGGTGGCTTGCCAATCGAGGTTGACCCACTTGGTGCGGTTCGAGCCGCCGCAGCCCTGCGCGGTATAGCGCCACACGCCGGTCGGAGCGGCTGCGTTGCGGAGCTGATAGCCGGTCATGTCGCTGTAGGTGTAAGGGCCAGTGCCGACGCGGATTGACTTGGTGGAGTAGTCGGTCGGATCGACCTTGTAGGCCATGCTGTTGGCTTGGCTGATCACCCACGGCGTGTTGTCGAAGTCGATTGCAGCGCCAACATTGTTCGATGAGATCTTCGCGGTCTTGCCCTTGAACACCATCTTGGGACCCGAGGCATCAACGTGGAGCATGCCGCTGCTGGTGTCGGCGACCCATAGCTGGTTCTTGCTGTCGAGGGCGAGGCCTCGCGTGAAGGTTGCGCCTTGCGGGCTCAGGTCGAGCTTTTCCCAGGTGCGGGCGATCGGATCGAAGCGCGAGACGCAGGTGCTGCCGGCGGTGTAGATGTTGCCACGGGCGTCGGCGGCGATTCCGTAAGGGCAGGGGGGAGCGAGCGAGCCGCTGAGGATTTCGACAGCATCGGCTTTGCTGACCTGGATGCGGGCAAGACTGCCTTCCGCGCCGCGCACCCAGACATCGGCATTCTTGTCGATGACCAGGCCGTAGGGCATGGCCGGGCTGACGTCGATGGTCTTGAGGATCCGGCCCGTGCGCTGATCCAATCGCACCACTTGGCGATTGCTGTACAGCCCGATATAGATGTACGTGTCACCCTCGGCAAAGCCCGCGTTATAGCCGGCGGCGCGCGGATACGAGTTGGGAGTGAGCGGCGTCATCCACAGGATGCACTCGTCGGGCGGATCGTTGACCTTGTCGGTGGGCCAGGGAATCGGCGTGGCGGCCTGACCGGGCATCGTGTTTTCGGATGTGTCGATGACGCCGTTGGCGTTGCGGTCGATGCAGCTCGATCGATCGCCGGCGATTCGTACTGCCGAGGCCTTGGTGCCGCCACTCGAAGCGCGGTTGGCGACCACCACATCGCCTTGTAGTCCGACGGTGGTGCGGCTGGGATCAGCGCCGCCGCCGGGATAGGTATAGTAGCGCGCGACCTCCATCATCTTGCGGGTATCGATCTTGGAGACGGTGCCTTCGCTGCTGTTGGCGACCCAGATGATCGGGGTCGTCGAAGCAATCTTGCCGGCTGGATCGAGGATGACGTTGCCGTCTTTGTCGGTCTGCACGCCGTAGGAGCCCTCCTGCCGGGTGTCAAAGCCAATGGGAGCCTTTGGGCCGATGCGAATCTTCGACGCGCCGCTGGTCGGTTTGGGCTTCGGCTTGGGCATCACCATCGTGCCGTCGCAGCTCGTGTCTCCGACGGCACACTGCGCGGAATCATCGACGCGCGCCGAGTTACAGGACAAGGCGAAAAGGACGCTTATACAGAGCGCGGGAGGGAGGAGCCGACGTGACGACATGCGAACCTCGAAGCGGCGAGAAGTTGAGCGGACGAGTTCCCAACGCGGGATGGAAGAGATGATCCAAGATCCAACCACCCGATCACGGCAACAAATTTCGTATTTGCCGAGCGCAACCTCAGCGCTTACGGCCTTGCGTTGGCCGCTGCGATGGGGGCAGCAGACTCAGGCTGGCGGGCTGTCCGAAGGATTAGGAAGACCGGAACACCGACGGCGAGGACTGACTGAAGCAAGCTCTGGATGATGTGCGCAGACATCGAAACCGGCGGCACGATCACCAGCCCAAGCCACAGCAGCACAAGGCCCAGGCCACCGCGCAGGCTCTGTACTTCCACCGTCAGCAGCGTAATCGCCCACAGCAGTCCAATTAGCGTGTAGGCCGGGCCGAATGGACTCTGGAGGGCCGCCAAGACCAGCAGCGACATCCAGGACAGTGCTTGGGCGCGACGATCTCCGAGCCGGCGGGCACTCAGCAGCGCCACCCCGACCAGCGCCGCGGAATAGACGCGACCGAGCCAACGCCCGACGAGCCACGGATCGCCCACGTTCACTCCGAGCAGCTGGAGCTTAAAGGGCAATCCAAACGGCGACATGTTCGTCAGGATGCTAAAGGCGTTGTCATCCATGAAGGCAAACGCTTCCCCGGAACCAATGCGCGCAAGCGTGTAGGTCAGAAAGGCCTTCAGCGGCTGGATACCGAGCGTCATCACCGATAGCGCGAGAAAGATCACTCCGAAACCAGCGGTCCACGCGGCGCTCCGAAAGCGACGCTGCGCGAGCAGGACGATTCCCAGCACCCCAGGCGAGATTTTGGAAAGAATCGCAAATGCGAGCAGCGCGCCTCCAAGTGCGTGGCGGTCGCGATGAAATGCCACCATCGAGAGCACCGCGAGCGTCACCACCGCGACCTGGAAGTTGCCAGTCTGGAGCGTGGCCAGCACGGGCAGACTGCCAAAGAAAATCGGTGCCAGAAGGAGCACTCGGTGGCTGCTCGGTCCGTCGAGCCAGCGGGCCATCACCCACAGTCCGACCGCGAACAGCAGTCCATTGAGTCCAAACCACAGCGCGCGCTGGGCCGCAAAGTCTCCTGCGAGCGGCGCGAGTGGCCACATCGCCAGCAGGAACGGCGGCGGATAGGCGTAATAATCGAGCAGGAAGGGCTGATAGGGACTCTCGACGCCTGCTGCATGGGCCGGCATTCCGTGGGCCCCATGCCACCACTTGGTCTCGTAGAGATTGGCAACGCGCTGGCGGCTCAGCGCATCGGCGTGTACATAGGCAGTCAGGCAGCTATGGGTTTCGAGAAACTTCTCTCCCGGTAGCGCCTGCAAATCGACGCGCGTCGAGTCGCCCATGAAGATGCTCACCCGCGCACTGGACACGACCGTGAGCAAGGCCATCAACACGTAGATTCCGGTCAGGACTCTGTAACGCTTGGCCAAGCCATGTAGCGCCGAGGGGAGCCGTGGGAACAGCCATCGCACCAGAAACGTCAGCCCAGTGGCCGTCACAAGTAAGGTCAGGAGTCCCGCCCAACCGAGCGACCATCCAACTGTGGCAGCAGCGGCAATCAGGAATCCTAACCCAAGCGACAGCAGCTGAGTCCGGTCCGGTCGGAGCGCCTGAACAAGTGCAGTAGCAGCGGTGATCCCAAGGGCCGCAGTGGTCACTGCACCAGCGCTTCCTGCTGGTCCGAAGACATGCACGAGCGGGCGCCACAGTCCCTGCGCCATCAGCGGTGCCACCAGCAATGCGAGCAGAGTCCCGAACGCCGGGCGCTCTAGGCTGTGATTCCCAACATCGTTCTGTTCGTCGGCCATGGCGCGTCCCAATCGATTGGAGAGGTTACTTTTTGCCAGCAAGTCCGGTGGCTTGCTGATCGAGCTGGACGGCGCGACGTTGGAGCTGCTGTGCGAGAGAACGAAGTTCTGATTCGGCGCGCTGGAGCTGGTCGGCTTGGGCTGCGGCATCGGAAGGGGCATCGCTGCGCAGCAGGGCATCGAGCATCGAGGGGTCGAGCGAGGTTCGCAGTGCTCCATTTCCCGCTGTCGGCGTTGGCTCTGCTGCGGGAGGAAGCACCACCGGTCCACCTGGGGCTGGTGCAGTCGCCGCATCCGCGAGCTTGCTTCCTCCAAGAGTACCCCGGGCGCTGCCACTGCCGCGTCGCGCGGTCGCTTGTTCGGCGAACAGATCTTCATCGATCGAAGCCGCTCGTTGCCGCACTCGTTGGCGGGCTGCCAGCGCCTCGCGCCGGTCTTTCAGCCGCGTCAGCTCGCGCAGCAGCTTGTCGGCAGAGTCGCGCAGCAGATCCGCTCGCTCGCGCAGCCCTTGGGGGTCATCCGATGGCGCAGTCTTCTGCTCAAGCGCCGCACTGGTTAGCGCCACCGCTCGCAGTCGCTCCGGCTCATCGGCGTACAGTCGCTCACTTAGCTGGGCGCGCAGCCGAAGCAGCACCACCCGCTTGCCCCCTTCGAGCGCTCCGCCTTCCCCGACCAGCCGTCGATCACACAGTCCCAGCAGCTTGCGCTGTTGGGCGGTCACCAGCGCCAGCTGCTGCTGCGAAAGCAGCGAGCGCTGCTGGAGATCATCGGCGCGGTCCTTGGCCTGAGCGAGCAGTCCGTCGAGCCGCAGGTCACGAACCGGTCCGGGCGGTTGGGCCTTGAGCTGCTCAATCTGCGCGATCAGCTTCGCTTGTTCGGACTCTTGCCGCGACAGCTCGCGCTGGCTGCGGTCGTGCGCTGCTTCACTTTGTAGAAGTTCCGCATGGGCTTGCTCGAGCTGCTTGGCGAGCGACGGCAGGAACTCTTGCTTGGGCTGTGCGAAGCTACGCTGGGACCACAGGCTCGTCGAGGCCACGCCCAGCAGACTCAGTCCCACCAGCAGCGCTACCTGGACCGAGGAGAGTCGTTTGCTAGTCGTATAGAGTCCTTGCCTAGACATAAAGAAACCGCGCCTGTCCACCGGGGTTTGCAATCTGTATGCCCAGCATCGCATGACTCCTTTATTCGCTGTTCTGTGTCGTGGTCGCGTGGCGCGCTGCGATGGACTGCCTCAGTTTTTTGAGGCCTGTGATATAACGCCGCGCACATGGCTGACACACTCGACCGAAGCGGTATTGAAGCAATGGTCCGAGCGGCGCTGCGCAAGCATGCAGATCCGCGAGCCACCGTCGAGCACATCGCACCGGCGACCCTGACCCAAGGGGGAGAGGTGCTGCTCACTCCGAGTGTGCTGACCAGTCCGTCGGCGCCGGGGCATCTCAAGTCGCTGACTGCGGCGACGCCAGCGCGAATTGCCGTCGGTCGAGCCGGTACGCGCTATACCACCTCGACGCTGCTCAAGTTTCGCGCCGACCATGCGGCGGCCAAAGAGGCGGTGCTGTCGGAAGTGCAGCGTGAGATCTTGGATCGGCTTGGTTTCGTCGAGGTTCGTAGCCAAGCCAAGGACAAGCGGCACTTCCTCCAGCGACCCGATGCCGGGCGCGCGCTGTCGGAGGAGGCCAAGCAGATCATCGCCGCCAAGCTTCCCAAAGGAGCACAGCTCCAGATCATCTATGGTGACGGTCTGTCGGCGGAAGCCATCAACGTCAATGCGGAGTCACTCCAGCAGGCGCTCCTCAAGGAGCTGTCGACGCGCGGGATTCGCACCAATCCGCCGCTCTACATTCACTTGTCGCGGGTCAAGATCATGGATGAGGTGGCTCGACTCATCGAGTGCGAGACCTGTCTGTTCATCTGTGGGGAGCGGCCCGGACTCGGCTTTGCGGACAGTCTCTCGGCGTACTACATCTATCGACCAGCGACGGGGGCCACCGACGCGGACCGCGAGGTCATCTCGAACATCAATCCGCGTGGCTTTCCGCCGGCGCAGGCCGCGATTCAGATCTCCGACAGCATCGTGCGCATTCTGCGCGACAAGAAGTCGGGCGTCATTCTCGGCTAAGTGGGGGCACCATGGCGCGCTTTTCTCTGGTTCCGGTAAAGCCCCAAATTTTGTCGGTACGAACGATTGCCACCGTCGCAGAGTCGCTCGCCAAAGAGCTGGGTCTGGCAGACGGAGTCCGCTCGCTCGGCTTCATTACCTGCACCAGCGATGATGCTCTGTATGTTGCGCTCGATGAGGGAACCAAGGCTGCGGAAGTCGAGGTGGTCTACGCCAAGTCGTTTTACGCGGGCGCTGCCCATGCCTCTGGTCCGCTGTCGGGAGAGGTCATCGGCTGTTACGCCAGCCACGACATCGACGAGGTGCATCACGCGCTCGCGGCCTGTCAGGCGTGCCTGCGCGATGAAGCGTGGTTCTATTCTGCCGACGGACATGGCCGACTCTGTTTCTTTCCGCATGTGGTACGCGCCACTGGTCGCTATCTGTCTAAGCTCGCGGGCGTGTCTGTGGGAGAGCCACTGGCCTATCTGATTGCGCCTCCGCTGGAAGCCATGATTGCGATTGATGCAGCGCTCAAAGTCGGTGGAGTCGAGCTGGCAAAGTTCTTCGGCCCACCGACGGAAACCAACTACGCGGGCGCTTATCTGTCCGGCTCTCTGCCTGCGTGTGAAGCGGCAGCGGAAGCGTTTGCTGCGGCAGTGATTGATGTCGCCAAAGCACCTCTTGCAGTTCGTCAATCGGCGCGTGGTGCAGGGGAGTCGCTCTCTGATCGTCTGCCGGGTCCAGGCGAAGGTCGCTTCCAGATTCTGTCGACCGGGCAGCGGCTCCAGAAAAAGCCGGAGCACCTGACCCACCTGCGCGACGACGAGTCACTGGTCGAAAAGAGTCATCCGCGAATGCGCTTGCGCGGCAAGCTCGATCTGTTGCAAGGACTGGTGCTCGATGCGCAGCGGATTGCCGATGCGGAAGGCGCCTCTGGATTGGTCGGTGATCTCGAAGAAGTGATGCAGCTGCTGCGCGCGATGCTCGGCAGTGAGGTGATGGAGACTCCGCTTCCCGAGGTGAAGCTACTCAGTCTGTCTCCCGCCGAGATTCGCTACGCTTCCCACAACACCCACAAGCTGTATGGCGTGCCGTTTATGTTTCCGTCGATCCATCAGGGGGAAGTGGTGGCGCGGCTCTATCAGTGTCGAGCGACCGCACGCGAGGCCGAGCTGGCTTGTTACGAAGCCTTCCCAGCTCCGGTTCCTCCCGACCCCGCAAATCCCGGTGAGCGTGCCGATCTCAAGGCTGCGCTCAACGTGTTGTCCTCGGCGCTGTACGTGATGCAGTGCAAGTTTGTCGGCGGTCACTACGGAGTCCGTCGCAAGCCTGGCCCTCTCAAAGGCTGGCGTCCGCCCGCAAAAAATTGACTCCGCTTTCGACGAGCGCAGCGTAAAGGCGAACGAGGTCGCCCATGCTACGAAATCGAGTCCGGTTGCGAGTCGCGCTCTCTGTGTCTGCGGTGACGATGGGTCTGCTTGGCTGCAAGCCGCAGTTTGTCGGCACAGGGGACGATGATCACGAGATCCTTGTCGACGCGGGCGATCCGGTCTCGACCGATGACCTGGCCCGCTCTGTGGTGCCGCCCAAGATTCCGGGCTGTATCGGCGACTGCGTGGTAAATAGCAAGTGCCCGGTAGAGAAGGGACCGACTACGCTCACCGGAGTGGTGTCAATTCCTTCGGGACAGCTGCCGGTCTACAACGCGCGGGTCTTCATTCCGACGGGTGATTCGCTGCCGCCTTCACCGACGACGGGGCCTTTCTGTGACCGCTGCGATCAGGCTCCGACCAAGTTTGCAACGACGACCGATGTGAATGGGCGGTTTACGCTTCGCAACATTCCTGCCGGTCTGAACATTCCGCTCGTGATCCAGGTCGGCAAGTGGCGGCGTATGTTGACCGTCGGACAGATCTCGGAGTGTGCGGTCAATTCGATCAATCCAGCAGAGTCACGCTTGCCGCGCAGTCGCATCGAAGGGAACATTCCACGGATTGCGCTGTCGACGGGAAATTCCGATGCACTGGAGTGTATTCTGCGCAGCAAGAAGCTCGGTCTGGAGGACTCCGAGTTTACTCCGGAGTACGGCGCAGGCAGAGTCCACTTGTATGCTGGCGCGACGGGTGCGGCGCAGTACGTCCCGACGCTCAATGGCGGTGCGCGCTTCCCTGCGGCGCAGCCTCTTCCCAATGCAAGCTGGTGGGACAGCTACGACAACTGGGCCAAGTACGACATCGTGATGCTGTCGTGTGAAGGCCAGCAGTACATGAACTACAAGAGTCCTGCGGCGCTCCGGAATCTGGAGAAGTACATTGCGAGCGGTGGTCGCGTCTTCGCTTCCCACTGGCACAACGGCTGGCTCGCCAATGCGCAGCCGCCGCAGAAGCTACAGACCGTCGCAATGTTTGGAGTGAGCAACAACTTCGGTTCCATCACCGCTAGCATCAACACCGGCTTTGAAAAAGGCGCCGCACTCGCCGATTGGATGGTGTTGCCGGCAGTCTCGGGAATGTCGCCGCCGCCGCGTGGTCAGCTCTCGGTGGTGGGCGCCAAAAATACGATCTCGAGTCTCAATGCCTCGCTGGCGCAGCGCTGGGTGGATGCCCCAAATGGAGCGCCGCAGTACTTCTCCTTTGATGCGCCGATTGGTGCGGAGCCGGCGAATCTGTGCGGACAGATGGTCTTTACCGATCTGCATGTCAGCGCCGGACTCGGAGGCGATTCATCCAACGCAGCAGTTCCCTTCCCTGGTGGCTGCGCGGCGGGAACTTTGCTGGCCCAAGAGAAAGCGCTGCTGTTCATGCTGTTCGATCTCACCAACTGTCTTCAGTCTCCCATTGGCTAGAATTATAGGTCTGCCTGCGGTACTGTGCGGCCACAAGGAGACGGAATATGCAGTGGTCGGTACGATGCAAGATGATGAGCGTCATGCTCTTGTCCGTAGGTTTAGGAATCAGCTGTGAGAAGTCGGGCCCCGTCGGAAATGACGCTGCCAGCACTCCCGATTCCGGGATCGACATGTCATCAGGAACTCTGGTGTGCGGGGATCTGCGCACAAATCCAATGCACTGCGGAGCGTGTAACCACGTCTGTGCGGTCAGCAAGACCTGCGTCGAAGGCGCGTGCGTGCAGCCAGCGTGCAACTGGAAGCCGCTTGGGAGTCCGACCGTCCTCTACTTACCAGCCGGAACGCCGTCGCTGGCTGTGGTTGCAGACTGGAATGAAGATGGTCGTCAGGATGTGGTGGTGGGGTCGAGTTCGGGGCCACTCTATACCTATCTGCAAGCGGGAGGAGTGCTGACCGAGACTCCGCCGCGGCCTCCAGGATCTGCCTACATGGCCAGCGATGCGTGGGCGCGGGACGTAGATGGCGATTCCCATTGGGACTTTGTGGTGGGAGTCCCCGCAAGTCCGCTGTGGAAAGGGAGTGGCAAAGCGACGTTTACCCAGGCGACGACTCCGGCCTTGGCGACGCCGCTGCGCGGTGCGGCGGTTGCCGATCTGAACGGAGACGGAGTCCTCGATATGGTGGGCCAGATCCAAGACAGAATCCAAGTCCTGATCAGCAGTCCCGGTGGTTATTCTGTACTGAGTCCAACCGATATTGCGGGGCTTTCCCAAGGTGCTGCGATTGCCTTGGGAGAGCTGACCGGCGACGGAAAAATCGATCTATTGATCACCACCGGAGGCGGTCCCACTTGGACGACTTCCCTGCGCGCGGGCGGGGGCGATGGGACGTTTGCCGCTGCATCCGGAGTGTTCAGCAACAACTATGGATCGAGCTTTGGACAGCGCTTGGTGGTCTGCAATCTCGACGGTGCGGCGCCAAACGAAGTCATCGCTGCCAATGCTGCGGGCGTTGGTTTCGTACTCCGTCCGGGTAGTGGCGGCGCAAGCTTGACCAAGGTGCAGTCGCTGTCGCTGGGCGGAAACGTAAACCTGCTACGCTGCGTGGATCTCGATGCCAGTGGCAAGCCGGATTTGGTGACTTCGCACTACGCGGTGGGCGGAACCTCGGTCCAGGTGTCTTGGAACAATGGCGCTGGGACCTTGGCTGCGCCGACCCAACTCTTGGGGAATATTGCCGTCGGTACGATTGACGTCGGAGATCTCGATGACAATGGCGTGCTCGATATCGCGGTGGCGGGAAACAACAACCTGCAGATCATCCGCGGCACCTGCAACTGACCAGGAGTAAAGCTACCGTCCCCCATCGAGCGCAGGACGACCCTCAGGATTCTCGGATAGAGATTTCCTCTGTCCGGTTCAGACCAACGAAACGGAACGATCACAAGCGCTGCGGATCGAGCTGATGGCGGTCTAAGAGGCGCTGAAGCTGCGTACGGTGCAGACCCAAGGCTCGCGCCGCCGCCGAGCAGACCCCAGGTGCGGCGACCCAGTTCTGACCCAAAGCCTGCGACGGTGCCGGCCAACCTTTTACAAGCTGCCGCCGACTGTCAAGATGACCCTCTGTGCGGAATTCCCTTCAAGAAGAAGTAGGGCTTCGTTAGTCACGCACCCAGACACGGACGTGGGGGATGCAGTGCGCCTCGTTCGTGGCCATCCAGCAGTTGTTGATTCCCGCGATGGCCGTCGGTGTGCAGTTCGCTCCGGTCGACCAGCCGCCCATGCAGGAGTGACTGCTCCACACCGGCGTGAACATGCGCGTGCAGTCGTTGCCGCTGTTCTGGAAGTCCTTGAGGTCGGCATTGGTGTTGTTAAAGGCGGCGAGTCCGAGCGGACTGGCGGAGACATTCACCGAGCCGGACAGGGGGCTTGCTGCATTGCCACCGCAGCCGTGACGATTGTCGGCGAAGAGGCTCCACTTGAAGGTCGTGGCCGCATTGGGGCGAATCTTGTAGTCGTCGTTGAAGCCGCTGTCGCGATGGACCTTGAGGCTGCTGTTCCAGGCCATGAAGTTGGGATTCCCAACGATCGCGCTGATGATTCCGGAGTCGAGGTAGGCGACGGTGTTGGTGGCCGGGTTGCTCGCGAGTTCGGTGGCGGTTCCTTCCCCGGCGTCGACCCAGCTCCAGCCTTCACGGCCCTTGCCCACCAACGTCCAGCCGCCGCCATCGCTGGTCATGTCGCACAGGACTTGGAGCGGCGAGATGGGTCCGGCGCCGTCCGGGTCGATGGTGTAAAGTCCGTTGGCGCTGGCAGGATTGGCGGTTAGAAGCTCCTTGCAGCTTGCGGCATACTGGCAGGTTCCCACTTTGCACAGGCTGGTGCCACAGTCAGCGCCCGTCGCACAGCTTAGGCCGAGTCCGCAGGGATTGCAGGTTCCGCCGCAGTCCATATCGGTCTCTGTTCCGTTCTTCACCGAGTCTGTGCAGCTGGCCGCCGCGCACGCCTTGGCCGTGCAGACGCCGCTCATACAGTCCGAGGCTGCCGCGCACGACTTGGTATCCGCGCACATGCCGCAGCTGCCACCGCCACAGTCCACGTCCGTTTCCGCTCCGTTCTTGACCGCATCGGTGCAGGAAGGCGCGGTGCAGACCTTGTTGATACAGGTTCCGCTGCCACAGTCGGCAGTGGTCAGACAGGCTTTCTTGTCGACGCACTTGGTGCAGGTACCGCCGCCGCAGTCCACGTCCGTTTCTGCGCCGTTCTTGATCCCATCGGCGCAGGTTGGGGACGGCACGGTGGTGTCCGGGTTGCTACAAGAGGCGATTCCTACAAAGAGTAGTCCTCGCATCAGACTGTGAAGGCCAAGTCGCTTGCTGCTCATGGTTTCATCCCCCTCTGTGAGTCATGACGCAACCGCTGCGTCACACCTTGTGAATCATAGCCGTTCGGATCGGGGCGCCGCCGTCCAAAAACCGGAGTCCGCTCAATCAGGTTGACCTCGCGCGGCAAGCGCGGTTGGAGTGCCGTGCCCACATGTGGGAGCCAAGAAACCGGACCCCATATGCAGTGGATCGCACCGTTTCTGTCGATAAGACCGGGGCACATTCAGCATCGCTCCCGACGGCACGCTGTCTCTTCCCGAGGAGCAGCTGCCGGTGGAAGCGGGCCCGACGTACGGCGGCAACCCTGGCGAATCGAGCCTGCTGTACGAGCAAGAGCTTTTGGCCGGCAAGCTCCGCACGGATCTGAATTTGTGATGCAGCGGCCTATGGTTCCACCAACCAGGTCAGCGAGGTCACGGTTGCCCTACGCACGCCGCTCGGCAGCAAGGCGCTCCTGTGACAGGCGACCGACGCTGGGAACGTGGCTCACTGGGCGTCCTCCGCGTCGCTTCGGTCGAGCCCTTCGATTCCATGCCGATCACCTACGAGCGGGCCCCAACCACCCTCACCCCGAGCGGCTTGTTGCAGTTTGCGCTGCCCAAGCACCACGTTGCGCTCACGACCTGTGCGGGAAGGAAGCAAATCTGGTTTGGCTTGCTGCCCCCAAAGACAGAGCTTTGGTCATAGAAACTAAACCGAGTCCACTCCGAAACCAACAGCTTGAGTAACGAGCCCGGGGGCGACCGGAGAGCTTTTTTTTCGGGACGCCTGCGGCACGACAAAAAAGTCTCGCAGGGTAGCGGGGCCCCGGGCGAAACGTGCGGGTTTGGGACTGGACGGGGGTTAGTAGGCGTTTGCAGCACCCTAGCCAGACCACGTCGGCGCCAATCCCTACGACCACGCTGGATACCGTCGGCTGGCTGACTTACCTTGATGCAGCTTCGATGGAAGAAGTGGGGCCGGAAGCGCTTGAGCGCATCGACGCGAAGGTGACCCGGTACTCGGTGGGAAAAGGACTCGTGCTGCAAGCCGGGCCGGAACCGGTAGACTGGAGCGACCCGCTCGCTGGCTGCCCCCTGCTCGGGCTGCTGGCAGAGGACTCGTCGACAGCAAATGTCCTCTTTGGATGCCTGCAAAACCGTGTATACTCGCCGCCAATAGCCGCGCGGTCTGCGACGGAAAAGCGGCAACGACAACCTCACACGGACAAGGCACGAAATGAGTCGGTTTGCTCGAATCTCAAGCACGTCCATCGGCAAGAAGCTGCTCATGGCAGTGACCGGCCTCGGCATGGCCGGCTGGCTGGTCGGTCACCTCACCGGCAACCTCAAGGTCTTTCTAGGCGCCCAGGAGGTCAACGAGTACGCGATGTGGCTCCATGCGCACCCGGCGCTGCTGTGGCCAACCCGCCTGGCGATGCTGGCGTTTGTGCTGATTCACATTCGCAAGGGACTGCAACTCAGTTCCGAAAACAGCAAGGCGCGGCCCAGCAAATACCAGGTCGAGACGACGCTGCGGGCCGGATTCCCTTCGCTGCACATGGCGATGTCCGGAGTTGTGCTGGTGCTGTTTGTCGCGATGCACCTTGCGCACTACACGTTCCATCTGTTGCCCGGCGAGTATCACAACGATGCGATGGGCAATCCCGATGTCTACGCGATGCTGATTGCCGGCTTCAAGGACCCTCTGTTTAGTGGCACCTACGTCATTGCCCTCGGGTTCGCGGGGCTGCATCTGTGGCACGCACTGTCGAGCGCACTTCAGACCTTGGGAATCAATCACCCCGCGTATAACAAGCTGCTGCGGGGCGGTCTCAAGGGTCTGGTGATCGCGCTGGTCCTCGGGTTCTGGGCGATTCCGATCAGCGTGTTTTTGCACTTCAACAACATCGTGCAGCTGCCGATTCCGGCCTGGAACTGAGGATAACAGGACTACGTCATGTCTAATATCAACCTCGATGCCAAGATTCCGCCGGGACCGCTTGCGATCAAGTGGAGCGACTATCGATCGCACAGCAAGCTGATCAATCCGGCCAACAAGCGCAAGTTCAACGTCATTGTTGTCGGCTCCGGTCTGGCCGGTGCTTCCGCTGCTGCTACCCTCGGTGAGCTTGGCTACAACGTCGACTGCTTCTGCTTTCAGGACAGCCCGCGCCGGGCTCACTCGATTGCTGCGCAGGGCGGAATCAACGCCGCCAAGAACTACCAGAACGACGGCGACAGCGTCTATCGACTGTTCTACGACACCATCAAGGGCGGCGACTTCCGGGCTCGCGAAGCCAATGTGCATCGCTTGGCCGAGGTCTCGACGCTGATCATCGATCAGTGTGTGGCCCAGGGCGTTCCCTTTGCGCGCGAATACGGAGGCACGCTGGCAAACCGCTCCTTTGGTGGCGCGCAGGTGTCACGTACTTTTTATGCACGGGGACAGACCGGACAGCAGCTGCTGCTGGGCGCGTACTCGGCGCTCAATCGCCAGATCGATGCCGGCAAGGTCAAGATGCACTCGCGCACCGAGATGCTCGATCTGGTGGTGGTCGACGGACAAGCACGAGGCATCATCACCCGCGATCTGGTCACCGGAAAGATCGAGCGCCACGCTGCGCACGCCGTGATCTTGGCGACTGGCGGTTACGGAAACATCTTTTATCTGTCGACCAACGCCGTCGGCTGCAACGTCACGGCAACCTATCGCGCGTACAAGCGCGGCGCGCTGTTTGCGAATCCGTGCTTTACGCAGATTCACCCGACCTGTATTCCCGTCGCAGGCGAGCATCAGTCGAAGCTGACTCTGATGTCCGAGTCGCTGCGCAATGACGGACGGATCTGGGTTCCCAAGCAGAAGAACGACACGCGGTCTCCCGATACGATTCCGGAAGACGAGCGCGACTACTATCTGGAGCGGATGTATCCGAGCTACGGCAACCTGTCGCCGCGTGACATTGCCTCGCGCGCTGCCAAGCGTGTCTGCGACGAGGGCCGGGGTGTCGGTCCGGAGGTCGGAGGAGAGCGACGCGGGGTCTATCTGGACTTCGCGGATGCCATCAAGCGACTTGGGAAGGACACCATCCGTCAGCGCTACGGCAACCTCTTCGACATGTACAAGAAGATCACCGGAGAGGACCCCTATACCGTTCCGATGCGCATCTATCCCGCGGTCCACTACACGATGGGCGGACTGTGGGTCGACTACAACCTGATGAGCAACATCGCCGGTCTGCACGTGCTGGGAGAAGCGAACTTCTCCGATCACGGTGCGAACCGACTGGGCGCGAGCGCGCTCATGCAGGGTCTGGCCGATGGTTACTTCGTGATTCCGTACACGCTCGCGGCCTACTTTGCGGGGACGCAGATTCCCAAAGTGGGAACCGATCATCCGGCGTTTGGCGACGCGGAGCGGCAGGTTCGGGAGCAGATCATTCGGCTCCAAGCGGTCAATGGGAATCGCTCTCCGGACTCCTTCCATCGCGAGCTGGGAACGCTGCTGTGGAACAACTGTGGAATGGGACGGAATCGTGCCGGACTCGAGAAAGCGCTCAAGCGGATTCCGGAGCTGCGCGACGAGTTCTGGAAGAATGTGCGGGTCGTCGGTGGGGCAGAAGATTTCAATCAGCAGCTCGAGAAGGCGGGGCGCGTCGCCGACTTTCTTGAGTTTGCCGAGGTCCTGGTCCTGGATGCGCTGACTCGTGAGGAGTCCTGCGGCGGTCACTTCCGTGAGGAGTACCAGACCGAGGAAGGCGAGGCGCTGCGCAACGACAACGACTTCTGTCACGCTTCGTGCTGGGAGTTTACGGGGGTGGGCAATGCGCCAAACCTCCACAAAGAATCGCTGAAATTCGAGAACATCAAGCTCGCGCAGAGGAGCTACAAATGAACCTGACACTTCGTGTGTGGCGCCAAAAAGGAAAAGATGGCGCGGGCAAGCTGGTAACGTATCCGGCCAGGGATGTGAGTGAAGACTCGTCGTTCTTGGAGATGCTCGATCAGGTCAATCAAGAGCTGATTGGCAAGGGCGAGGAGCCGATTGCGTTCGACTCCGACTGTCGAGAGGGAATCTGCGGCACTTGCTCGATGGTCATCAACGGCATTCCACACGGTCCGCAGCGCGGCACCACTGCATGTCAGCTGCACATGCGCGTCTTCAAGGATGGCGACACCATCACCATCGAGCCGTTCCGCGCCGCCGCGTTTCCGGTCATCAAAGATCTGGCGGTCGATCGCTCGTCGTTCGATCGGATTCAGCAGGCGGGTGGCTATGTCTCGGTCAATACCGGCGCGGCTCCCGATGGCAACGCAATGCCGATTCCCAAGCCGGAAGCAGACACTGCCTTTGATGCAGCTGCGTGCATTGGCTGCGGAGCCTGCGTGGCGGCCTGCAAGAACAGCTCGGCGATGCTCTTTGTGTCGGCCAAGCTTGCGCAGTATCGTCACCTGCCTCAGGGCCAACCGGAGCGGGTTCGTCGCACCGTGCGCATGGTCGAAGCGGCGGACCGCGAGGGCTTTGGCAACTGCACCAACTACTACGAGTGTGAGGCCGTCTGTCCGAAGAACATTCCGGCGAGCTTCATTGCCGAGATGAACGTCGAGTACTTCCGCTCTGCGCTCGTCTCGCGTGAGTTCGATGATGTGAACAAGGGTGCCGAGGACGAAGGATAGCGCTGGATGAGCGAGCCCGGACAGACTCCCCAGCGCTGGCAGCTTCCCGTCGCTGCTGTGCTGTCTTTGATCGGGCTCGGACTGTCGCTTTGGCTGACTCGTCAGCACCTCGCGGTCCTTGCGTCCGGAACTCCCAGCGCCTGCAACTTTGGGGGCGCGTGGAACTGTGACTTGGTCAGCAATGGTGCGTATTCGGAAGTGTTCGGGATTCCCATCTCGCACTTTGGGACGCTGTTCTATCTGCTGACCGGGCTCCTTTCGCTGCTCGGACTGGTGAAGGAGTCCTTCCGCAAGCTCGCCTACGGACTGCTGCTGGTGCTGGCGGTGAAGTCGTTTGTTCTGTCGTGCGGACTGTTCCTGTTGTCGGCGCTCGTGATCCACGCGCTCTGTCTGTTCTGCATGGGGCTGTATGCGGTCAGTCTGGCACTCCTTTTGTCCCTGGTGTTTGGGGGTCGAGCGGCGCTGCGTGAGCTGCTGTCGATCCAGCTTGCAGAGGTGCTGCGGAGTCCGGTGGTGGTGCTGCTCGTCCTCGGGGGACTGAGTGGTGGCGTGGGTTCGATGCTGGCGATTCGTCATGTACTACACAGCCAGCGCGTGGCCACCCAGCTGGCCGCGGAGCTGGCCGCAAAGCATGCGGTCGCGGCTCCGGTGAGTCCCGCCCTGCCTCCGCTCGACATTCCTTCGGCGCCTTCCCATGGTCCCAAAGACGCGCCGATTACGCTGGTCGAGGTGAGTGACTTCGAGTGTCCGTTCTGTCAGAAAACGGCGGGCCTGGTCGACGAGCTGGAGGCTCTGTATCCCGGCAAGATCCGCGTCGTTTTCCGTCACTTTCCGCTCGATGAAGAGTGCAATCCGCTGGTCAAGCGCAAGCTTCATGAACATGCCTGTGGCGCGGCGCGGAGTGCCTACTGCGCAGGTCTGCAAGGCAAGTTTTTTGCGATGGCAAAGAAGCTGTTCGGGGGCGCTGCGGAGGAGGCCGATCACACGCCGCTCGCCAAGGAACTGGGACTCGATTTGGAGCGCTTCTCACGCTGTCTGATCAGTCCGGAAGCGCGGGCGACTGTGGTGGGAGATATCTCGACCGCCAGTCAGCATGGCGTGCGCGGCGTGCCGGTGGTCTTCCTCAATGGGCGTCCGGTCAAGGGAGCCCAGCCGCTCGCTACCTATCGCCAGATCATTGATGAGGAGCTGGCGAAGGTCGGGAAGTAATCGCTGCGTGTTGGGAAGCAGGGGAGGGAGGAGGCGGGGTTAGTGGTTGTTGACGAGCACCTCGCGGACTCCCTTGGCGCCATCGGCGGCACCGACGATTCCGTCGCGTTCCATGCGCTCGATCATGCGGGCCGAGCGGTTGTAACCAATCCTCATCTTGCGCTGTAGCATCGAGATCGAGATCTGACGACCCTCCGAGACCACGCGAATCGCTTGATCGTACAGCTCATCGACCACCTCTTCTTCGCCGCCTTCCTCTTCGTCATCACCGCGCGGCTTCAAGATGTCCATGTCGTAGATCGGCTTGCCAAGCTGCTTTAGGTGCTCGACCACGCGATGCACTTCACCGTCGGTGATCAGCCCTCCGTGAATGCGTCGCAGCGCTTGTCCGCGATCCGTAAACAGCATGTCTCCCATGCCAAGCAGGTTCTCTGCCCCCTGCGCATCGAGAATGGTGCGGGAGTCCACGCGGCTCGCGACCTGGAAGGCGATGCGTGAGGGAAAGTTCGCTTTGATAAGACCCGTGATGACATCCACCGACGGCCGCTGTGTCGCCAGGATCAAGTGGATACCCGCCGCACGCGCTTTTTGAGCGATGCGCGCCACGCAGATCTCGACCTCTTTTCCAGCGACCATCATCAGATCCGCAAACTCATCGATCAGCACCACGATGTACGGCAGCTTCTGTATCGGTTCGCTGGGATTGGGGCGACTGTCGTCCGACAGATCGACGCCCAGCGAGAGCTGCTCCGGCGACTGCATCTCCAGATATTTCTCGACTTTCTTGTTGAAGCCTCCGATGTCACGGACTCCCGACTTGCTGATCAGGTCGTAGCGGCGATCCATTTCCTCGACGGCCCAGCGCAGCGCCAGCGCCGCTTTTTTGGGATCGGTCACCACCGGCAAAAGCAGGTGCGGAATCCCCTCGTAGATCGACAGCTCGAGCATCTTGGGGTCGATCATGATCATCTTCACCTCGTCGGGCGAAGCGTTCATGAGCAGCGAACAGACCATGGTGTTGACCGATACGCTCTTGCCCGATCCGGTGGTGCCCGCGACCAGCAAGTGCGGCATCTTCGCGAGGTCGACGGAGACCGGCAGTCCCGCGATGTCTTTGCCGAGTGCCATCGTCAGCTTGCTTTTGGCGCTGCGGAAGGTGTCATCGGCGAGCACTTCTTTGAGGTACACCGTCTCGCGACTCCGATTGGGAACCTCGATACCGACGGCAGCTTTGCCCGGAATTGGCGCCACGATGCGGACCCGAAGGGCTTCCAGCGCCATGGCCAGATCACTCGACAGCGAGGTAATCCGCGCCAGCTTGATGCCGGGCGCCGGCACGAACTCATACATCGTGACGACCGGGCCGGGATGAATCGCCGTCACGCGACCCTTGACCAGATAGTCCGCGAGCGTTCCTTCCAGCCGCTGCGCCAGGTCAAGCATCGCCTTGCGATCCAGCTCGTGCTGTGGATGCTCGGCGAAGTCGAACAGGTCAATCGGCGGCGGCTCATACGGACGAAGCTTGATGTAGTTCGCTTGCCCAGCAGGCTTGCGCTCGACGCGACGGGGTCCGCCAGTAGGTACTGGCTGCGACGGCTCGTGGTCCAGCACCAGCGCTTGGCTCACTTCCTCGCGCTGCTCGCTCAGCAACGGGTCTTCGATTTCGTCCTCGGGCAGCGGCATGTGCGCCGGCGGACCATCCATTTTGACGGTGGCATCGGGGCGCGCGGCCTTCTCCGCCGTCACCATCGCCGTCTGATCCACCGAGTTTGGTACCGTCGGATCTTCGCGCAGCAGCTTGGTCGGCTCGCCGTGCAGGCCAAGGCTCGGGGCTGCCTCGTCGCTCGACTTGACCGCTGGCTTGCGCGCCACAATCACCACCGCCGCTTCCGGGTTCTCGGTCGACTTCTTCGTCGGTAGCACCGTCTGCTCACGGGCGTCGCGATCATCGCCATAATCGCGCACCAGCCGTGGCACGCCCGAGCTTGGCTTGCCCGAGCCCGGCAGCGCAATCGGCGGTCCATCGTCGCGAGGCGTCGGTTTACGCAGCGCCAGTAGCTGCTCTCGGAGCTTGGTCGCAAGCGGCGTCAGCATCGCCAGCAGCTTGCTTCCCATGGCCCGCATCGTCAGCGGCGTCAGCATCGTCACCGACAGCAGCAGCCCCATCAGGAGCAGCAGCACCGTGCCTGCCGTCCCCAGCATCGCCAGCAGCGCCTCCGCCGCGTACTCGCCCAGCGCTCCGCCAGGAGGCATGCCCGCAATCCGCCAGCGACCGGCCAGCAGGTGCGCCAGCATCATCGACAGAAGCCACGCCGCCACGCCTCCGCCGAGCAGCTTCGGAGCAATCCGCAGCGACTGCGTGCGCAGCAGCCTTACTGAGACGACAAACAGCATCAGCGTCGGCCCCGAGGTGCCAATGCCGAGCAGAGAATAAATGGCGGCAGCAACGGCATGACCGACCGGACCCATCAGGGTGCCCTCGCCAAAGACGAGCGACACCGTGGCCAGCGAGACAAACAGACCGACGGAGAGCAGGGCAATCCCAACGGCTTCGCGACGACGTGAGGGGGCAGATGGCACTTCAACCGGGGCGGCTCTGGCTGCGGCTCGACGGGGAACACCTTCGCGAGCGGCGCCTTCCTTGACGGCGGCACTGCGTGCAGAGACAGCATCCGGCTCACGGGGCGGCACAGCAACGGGTTCGCGTGCTCTTGGCAGCATCGGCTCGCGCGGTGGGACGACAATCGGCTCCCGGACCGGCACCGACGCCGAAGCTGGCGACTCAGGCTGTGGTTGCGCGCTCGCTCGTGGTGACATGTTCGGAGAGATTACTTCTTTGCGCGCCGGACGCGAGATTCCTGCCGGAACTTGGGCAGCTTGACTCCCCTTGTAGGGCTGCGGCTCCGTCGGTACGCGTGATGCTCGTGGTCGGGGCGGAATGACCACCTCTTTGCGCTGCCGCGAGTCCAGAAGCTCCGACGGTGGCTCGGTGAAAGCGACCGGGCGATGGCCCAGCGACTCGTTGGCGAACTCATCGTCAGCGCCGTCAGCAATTCCGCTGCTCATGCCAATCAGCAGTGGCTTGCGGACCGGCGAGCGAATCGGCTGTGAGGGAAACGCTCCCGAGTCATCGTATCTATCGCTGGGAACAAAACGCGCGCTATCCATGGTGTCGTCCTACCCACATGTAGGAGTTGAGGTTACCCCCACATACCTAGCGGTCAAGTTTCGCGCGCTCGGACATCGTCAGCCTGCGGGAAGTTTTGGGCTCATCGTCGGTCAGCTCGGCAAGTGATGGTATGGTGCTCGCCATGCCGCTTGCCCCTGGCCCCTCGCAGTTCCAAAACCTCCTGCTGGCGCCGAAGATCCTGTCCGATCCGCGGCGACCGATCATGGAGCTGACGGCGCGTCACGGTCGCGTGTGGCGGTCCCGAGTGGTTGCGAAAAGCGGACTGCGTGACCTCGTGTGGCTGCTCGGCGTCGCCCACAACGAGCGGGTGCTTGGGCCCACCTTTCGCGACGATTTTTCCTGGTACGAGGGCTACAGCTTCTCGATGGAGCCGCTGTTTGGGCCTGACATTTTGTTCCTGACCGACGACCAGCCCGAGCTGGGCCACGAGGGAGCGCACCGTCGACGGCATCGGCTGCTCATCCCGGCGTTTGCCGCCAAACTCGACGACCAGTACCTGCCGGCGATGGCAGAGGTCATGACCCACTACCTCGATCGCTTGCCGCAGCAGACGCTGGTGGACCTAGCGGCGACGGTCAAGCAGGTCACCTTTCACGTGGTCGCAACGCTGCTATTTGGCGCCGAAGCGTCGTCGCTGCCGCAGCTTCTCCACTGGTTTGAGGACGTCGGCCTGGGGCTGTTTTCGCTGGTTCACTTGCCGATTCCGGGTCTGCCGTTCCATCGAGCGAGGCAGGCACGACGCAAGCTGGCCGCTTACATCCAGGATCGTCTCACCATCTACCGTCGGGGTGAGGCGGAGCTGCCGATCTTTCTCGCCCAGCTGCTGTCTGCCGAGGGTGAAGAAGGCGAGCGGCTGTCCGACGAGTCGCTGGTGGCGGAGCTGCTGGCCTTTCTGTTTGCCGGCTATGACACTACCGCGAGCATGCTGACTTCGGTGCTGGTGGCGCTGGCGGAAAATCCGCTCGTGCTGGCCCAGCTGGGTGAAGAGCTGGCGCTGCTCGACGATCAGCAGCTACGGCAAGGTCGGCTCAAAGAGACCCCGTATCTCGACGCGGTGCTGAGTGAGACCGAGCGCCTCTATCCGCCGCTGACCTTTGCGATGCGTGGCGTGCTGCGCGACATCGAGGTCGACGGCTACACCATTCGCAAGGGCGATCGCGTTGCCTACAGTCCCTACTTTACGGGCCGTGATCCCGAGGCGTTCGCCGACCCGCTGTGCTTCGATCCGCTGCGCTTTCACCAGAAAAAACCGCGACCGTATTCCTTGCTGGGCTTTGGCGGTGGGCACCGGCCCTGCATTGGCAAGCGCTTTGCGCTCCTCGAGATGCGGCTGTTTGTGGCGACGCTGCTGCGACGCTTCGACGTGAAGTTTGGACCCCAACAGTCGGACAAGGTCTTTTTCAACCCCACCATGCAGCGCAGCGACGGTTTCTGGGCCACGCTTGCTTTGAAACAGTCTGCCCACTAGCCAGCATCCAAGCTCGGTCATGACCTCTGCTCTCGCCAAGCGCGCTCAAGCACCCCACGTCGTCATCATTGGCGGCGGCGTCGGTGGGCTCAGTGCGGCCATTCGACTGCTCGGCCTCGGCTATCCCGTGACGGTGCTGGAGCGAGCGGCGACTCCCGGCGGCAAGATGCGCCAGCTGCACGTCGCTGATCAGGCTTTCGATGGTGGCCCGAGTGTCTTGACCTTGCCGTGGGTTCTCGACGAGCTGTGCGCGGTGGCCGGGGTCGAGCGCGCGTCCCTCATCAAGCTGACGCCGCTCGATCCACTGTGCCGACACTTCTTTGCCGATGGTACGCAGCTCGATCTGTTCAACGACGATCCGCTTGATGGACATCACTCGAACGAAGCCTCCTGGGCCCGCTCCAGCGACGAGATCCGCCGCGTCCTTGGCAGCAAAGCTGCGGAGGAATACGGTCGCTTCCGTCGCCACGCCGCTCGCATCTATCACGCCGTCGAGAGACCGTTTCTGCGCACGACCATTCCCGCGAACCCGCTCGGTCTGCTTTTTCTCAATCGCGTCAGCGACGTGATGGGGCTGTGGCGGATCGATGCGCTGCGGACCCTTTGGGACTCGCTGGGCCGCTATTTTTCCGACGAGCGACTGCGGATGCTGTTTGCCCGCTACGCGACCTACTCGGGGGCCGATCCGTTTCAGGCGCCGGGGACGCTGGCGGTGATTCCTCACGTCGAGCAAGGCTTTGGCGTCTTTGCCGTCGAGGGGGGCATGTACCAAGTGGCGCTGGCCCTGGCCGAGCTGGTGACGAAAATGGGCGGTCAGCTTCGCTATGGCGCCGACGTCAGCCGCTTGACCCTCGATGCTGCGGGCCGGCGGGTGGTGGCGGCGGAGGTCGCTGGGGAGCTGCTCCACGCCGATCTGTTCGTCGCCAACTGTGATGTGCCGCAGCTCTACGAGCGAATGCTCGACGGCACTCGGGTGGCCGAGAAGCTGCGCAAGCGCTACGACCAGCTGCCCCCGTCGCTGTCCGCCTGTCTGCACTTGGCCGTCGCTCAGGATGCCGAGGCGCTGCCGCTGGTCCATCACAACGTCTTTTTCACCCACGACTATCGCCAGGAGTTTCTTGAGCTGCGCGATGGCCCGCCGTCGGACCCGACCGTCTATCTGTGCAATCCCGACCATGCCCACGCGACGCAGCGCTGGTTCTTTTTGACCAATGCCCCGGCCCTTTTGCGCGTCGACCAGTCGAGTCAGCAGCTGGCCTGGAGTGACGATCTCGTGGCAGCCTGTCGACGAAGAGTGTCCGACAAGCTGTCACGGCACGGCATCGACTATCAGCGTCATGTCACCGCCGAGGGCGCCGTCACCCCGCAGGACTTTGCACAGCTGTTTCCGTCGAGTCGTGGGGCGATCTATGGCTCGGCGGCCTCGTCGCGGGTGGCGGCCTTTCGGCGTCCGCCCAATCAGCTGCCGGGGCTCGTCAACCTGTTTTGCGTGGGTGGCTCGACGCATCCCGGCGCTGGCGTGCCGATGGTGATGTTGTCCGCACAGATCGTCGCTGGTCTGATTGCGAAGCGCTTTGCTGCTGGGCAGGCGGGACGGGCTATGCAAAATTCCCAGGCGCGCTAAGATGCGCGTTCCCGATTCGAGTGATTTCCGAGGAGATAACGTACATGGCGCGTATGGTGAACTGTCGCAAGCTTGGCAAGGAACTTCCCGGTCTCGACTTCGTGCCGTTCGACGACGAGCTGGGCGAGCGACTCTACAAAGAGGTCTCGGCGCAGGGCTGGCAGATGTGGCTCGAGCACTCGAAGATGCTGATCAACGAGTACCGCCTCGACCTCATCACCCAGCAGGCGTACGACTTTCTGCACAAGCGCTGCGACGACTTTTTCTTCGGCGAGGGCTCTGAGGCGCCGAAGGAGTTTGTCGCTCCGGCCCATAAGCACTAGCGATGGGTTTCCGGACGTCGGTTCAGGTTCGCTTCGGGGATGTCGATCACGCGGGGATCGTGTATTACCCGCACTTTTTCATCTACTTTCACGAAGCGTTCGAGGACTTCTTCAACGACGCGGGCATCAGCTATGTCCAGCTGCTCGACGAGCGGCGGATTGGCTTCCCGACCGTTCACGTCGATACGGACTACAAAGCGCCGCTTCGCTACGGGGACCGACTCGACATCGAGGTCTCGGTCTCGAAGCTCAGCAACCGCTCGCTGGTGATGCGCTACGACGGCTTTCGTCATCGCGACGGCAAGCGGTCGGTGTCCTGCACCATCACCACGGTCTGTGTCGACATGGACAGCTTTACCTCTCGTGAGATTCCCCCGGATCTGCGTGAGCTTTTCGAGCGATTTCTGACATGAGCGCGCCTCGCAAAGCAGGAATGGCGGCGGTCTTACGGCCACTGCTGGGCGACGATGGACCAGACTTTGCGGTGCTACTGGTGCGACGGAGCCAGCGTGCCAGCTTCATGGCCAACGCCTACGTATTTCCGGGCGGTCGCGTCGATGCCGCCGATGCTGAGTTCGACCCCGAGTGGCCGAGCCGTTACGCCGCTGCTCGTGAGCTGACCGAGGAAGCCGGTCTGGCCGTCCGCGACGCCAAAGCCCTGGTTCGGTTCGCCCACTGGATCACGCCGTCGGCAGAGCCCAAGCGCTTCGACGCCGACTGTTACTTGCTGGCGATGGACGGGACGACCGCTCATCACGGCGACGTCAAGGTCGATGGACGTGAGGTCTTTGACCCGCTGTGGCTGACTCCTCGGCAGGCGATCGATCGCTACCTGGCGGGCGACTTGAACCTGCCGCCACCGACGGTCTGTACCATCGAAGACCTGGAAGCGGAGCGGCTGCGGGCGCTTGCCACGCTGCGTGCAAGCGGGCGCTGGTCGATGACCGAAGAATCGGCGGCGGCACTGGTGCGCGAGCTGCTCGACGGCTGTCGGTCCCGCAAGCCGTATCCGCTGCTACCCAAGCTGGTGGCTGATCCGTCGGGGGCGGGGATTGCGATCGTGATGCCCTGGGACGAAGGCTTTGCTGAGTTGGACGGTGAAGGCGCGGGCTGGCCGGCAGTGGCCGACGGAGCGCCCCTGGTGCCGCAGCGGATTTCGCGCTGCCTGCTGCAACTTCCGCAGGCCGATGCCAGCTACGCGGTTCGCCCCGAGGAGATCTTCGCCGTTCGCTGGCGCATCACGCGCTCCTCCCGCTAGTCCCGCGAGACAGTCGCCCCAAACGATCCTTTCGGCCGGTGGCGACGATTCAACCCGGCTTTTTGTGCTGCGCTGGCGCCGCGCTCGGCTTACGATGAGAATGTCACTTCTCCTTTGCCGATGCGCATCCTCCTACTCAATCAGTTCTATTACCCGGACATTGCAGCGACGGCGCAGCTCTGTACCGATTGGGCGGAGGATCTCGTGCGACTCGGCCATGATGTGACGGTGCTGTGCGGCAGTGGTCGTTACCGGCAGCCGCACCGCGGGCGCGTCCCCGAGCAGCTCGTTCCCCTGCCGCGCGACGAGGTTCACCAGGGTGTGCGGATTGTGCGGGTCCCGGTCGAGGACTCACCGCCGTCAATCTCAGCGACGCCAAGCCAGTGGGAGAATCTGGGGCGACTGGCGGGGCGGCTGTCCGGTTATGGGCAGTTTCTGGCGAGGGCGCTGTGGGCGCTGCGGCAGCTGCCCCGACCTGACGTGGTGGTGGCGCTGACGACGCCGCCTCTGGTCGGTGCGCTCGGTCTGGCAGCGAGCCGGCTGTTTGCTGCGCGGCTGGTGCTGTGGGTTCAGGACGTCTATCCCGACCTGCTGGCGGCGATGGGCCTGTCGCGGGTTGGTTCGCCGCTCTATCGCAGTCTGGAGGTGTTCTCACGACAGCTCTATCGTTCGGCAGATAAGATCATCGCGCTCGACGAGGCAATGGCCGATCGCCTGCTGGTGGCGGGCGCTAGCTCGTGGCAGCTTCGTATCATCGACCACTTTGCCGACAGTCGTGAGCTTCAGCTCCTGCCTCGCTGGCCGAGCAGCCTGCGGGCGGAGCTGGGCCTGAGCGACGAGTTTGTTGTCTGCTACGCCGGCAACCATGGTCGAGGCCACGACTTCGATACCATCGTGCAGGCGCTCAGCTGCCAAGCGGTGTCGCTGGGCAGTCCACCGATTCACTGGCTGTTCGTCGGTGACGGTGACGAAAAGGCACGGCTTTTGGCGCGGGTTCCGGACGCGATGCGCCCCTATGTTCACTCGCTGCCACCGCAAGCCCGTCCGAAGCTCGGCGAGGTGCTGGCCGCCGGGGACATCGGGCTGGTGTCGGTGAAGGCGGAAATGCAAGGGCTGCTGGCGCCGAGCAAGCTGTATGGTCTGCTCGCGGCGGGGCGACCGCTGGCCTACATTGGGCCGGAGCGCGGTCGGATTCCGGCGCTGCTGCGTGAACATGACTTGGGCATTGCGGTCCGCAATGGCGAGGGGGCGGCGCTGCTGGCGGGGCTGCGGATGATCATGGAGGACCCGAGTCGCTGGCAGCGGATGTCGACGCTGGCCCGTCACCTGGCCGAGACCCGCTTTGATCGAGCGCTGGCGATGGCGGCGCATGCTCGGGTGCTGGAGTCGGTGCTGCGGGAGGCGCCATGCGAGCGGTCGGGCTAGGTCTACTGCTATCGCTGCTGCTGGCGCTCGTACTGACGCCGCTGGTCGGTCGGGTGGCGCTGTGGCTCAAGGCGCTCGATCCGTTTTCAGCCCGCAAGCTGCTGCGTCTCTCGCAGGTACCGCGCCTCGGTGGAGTGGCGATTGCGATCGCGTTCTATCTCACCGTCGCGGTGCTGTGGTCGTCGGGCTCAGTGGTGGCGCGGGCGACGCTGCAAGGGACGCCGGTGCTGGCGATTCTGCTCGGTGGCGTGCCGATCTTGCTGCTGGGGATCGTCGATGATCTGCGCGGTCTGCGGGCGCTGCCGAAGCTGGTGGTGGAGATCGTCGTCGCGCTGCTGCTCTACTGGCAAGGTCTGCGGGTGCTGGGAACGAGCGGACCGACGGGACCGATCGAGCTGTCGCAGCTGCTATCGGCGCTGGTCACGGTGGCGTGGATTGTTGGGGTGGTCAATGCGGTCAACTTGATCGATGGTCTCGACGGGCTGGCGTCGGGCGCGGCGATCATTGCTCTCGGTACGACGACGGTGGCGGCGCTGCTGCGCGGAGACGTGCTGCTGGCCTTTTTGGCGGGCTCGCTGGCGGGCGCGACCTTGGGATTTCTTCGTTACAATTTCAATCCGGCGTCGATCTTTATGGGCGACTCGGGGAGCCTATTTCTGGGCTACCTGATGGCAACGACGTCGATCTGGTCGGTCCGCAAGGCCGCGACGGCGGTGCTGGTGGTGTTCCCGGTGGTGGCGCTCGGACTGCCGCTGCTCGATACCGGGTTTACCATCTCTCGGCGCTTTCTGTCGGGGCGGCCCGTGATGCAGGCCGACCGCGATCATGTCCATCACCGTCTGCTGCTCAAAGGGCTGCCGGTGCGTCAGGCAGTGCTGCTGCTCTACGTGGCCTGTCTGATCTTTTCGGGGCTGTCGCTCGCGATGGTCCTCGGCGGGCCGTGGCTGGCGCGGCTGGGGCTGCTGATCTCCGTCGGCTTTGCGCTGCTGCTTGGCTATTGGTTTGGCTACCTGCGCAGCGGCCCGCACGGTCTGTGGGCGGCGCTCAACAGACGGCGGCGGACGCGCCAGCTGCTCGATCGACTGAATGCTCTGTCGACGGAGCTATCCTCAACCCAGCGGCTCGCCGATCTTGAGACCGCGATCGAGCAGTTTGGTTCGCTTTTGGGCGTAATGCTCCGCCTCGATCTAACCGCCGATCTCAAAGAGGCAGCGACGGACGGCTATCCGATGGTAGTGCCTGGCAAGCAAGGTCGCCTGCTCGGCTACCTGCGGCCTGTCGATGCTCAGCACCAAGCCAATCCCGACGAGCGGACGCTGCTCGGGCTGCTCTGTGACGCGGTGGCGCCACATCTTGCCAGGATCTTGTCGACGGAAAAATCGTAGGCGGGGAGGGCGATCCTAGCTGGGCTTCTGCGTCAGCAGCGACGTGCCTGTCATCTCGGACGGCACGGGCAGGCCCATCAGGGTCAGAATCGTCGGTGCGACATCAGCCAGCCCACCCTCGCGCAGCTTGGCACCCCGCAGCTCCTCGTCGACGAGGATAAATGGCACCGGGTTGGTGGTGTGCGCGGTATGCGGCTGCCCCGTCTCCGGATCGATCATTTGCTCACAGTTGCCGTGGTCGGCGGTAATGAGCACGGCGGCACCGGTTTGCTTGGCAGTCTCGACGATGCGACCGAGGCAGGTGTCGACGGTCTCGACGGCGTCAATCGCGGCGGGCAGGATGCCGGTGTGGCCGACCATGTCGGGGTTGGCGAAGTTGATGAGGACGAAGGCGTACTGCTGACTGGCGATCGCGGCGACTGCACCGTCGGTGACTTCGACTGCGCTCATGGCTGGCGCCTGGTCATAGGTCGAGATGTCTCGTCGCGAGGGCACCAGCCGACGGTCCTCGTGAGGATAGGGCGTCTCGACGCCGCCGTTGAAGAAGAAGGTGACGTGGGCGTACTTCTCCGTCTCAGCGGTACGGAACTGCTTATGCCCCAGCTTGGCCAGGTACTCCCCGAGGTTGTTGCGCAGCGACTGCGGCGCGAACGCGACAGGCAGCCCGAGCTTGGCGTCGTACTGCGTCATACAAACGTAGCGCGCGAGCTTCGGCGGCTTGCCGCGGTCGAAGGAGTCAAATTTCTCGTCGGTGAGTGCGCGGCTGATCTCGCGGGCCCGATCGGCGCGAAAGTTCCAGAACACCACTGCATCACCGTCGGAAATGGTCGCAACGGCTCGGCCTCCCTCGGTCAGGACGATCGGCTGGATGAACTCGTCATTCTCACCACGGCCATAGGCAGACTCGACGGCAGCAGCGGTTCCGGAACTGGCGGGCTCGGGACGGCCTTCCCCCCGCACCATCAGGCGATAGCCTCGGGCGACGCGGTCCCAGCGGTTGTCACGGTCCATCGCGTAGAACCGACCGACGATCGAGGCGACCCGACCGACGCCAATGCTGGCTAGCTTACTCTCTACTTCGCGCAGATAGCCGGCTGCCGACTGCGGTGGCGTGTCTCGACCGTCGAGAAAGGAGTGCCAGGCGACCCGTGACAGCCCGCGCCGCTTGGCCAGCTCGACGACGGCGTAGGCATGATCGAGCGTCGAGTGAATGCCCCCCGGCGAGGTCAACCCGAGCAGGTGGAGCGTTCCGCCGCTCGCTTTGACCGCGTCGACCACCGCTACCAGCTCGGCATTTTCGAAGAAATCACCGTCGGAGATCGCCTTGTTGATGCGGACCAGGTCCTGATAGACGATGCGGCCACCGCCCAGGATGGTGTGACCGACCTCGGAGTTGCCCATCTGACCGTCGGGAAGGCCCACCGCCAGGCCCGAGCAGTGCAGCAGTGTTGTGGGATATCGAGCGAGCAGACGCGGCCAGGTGGTCTTGTGCGCTAGCTCGACGGCATTGGAATCAGTTTGCTCCCGGTGGCCAAGGCCATCGAGCACGATCAGGACGACTGGTTTCATGCTGGGAATGCTACCGAAATAGGGGGGCGGCTGACGAGAGGCTGCGCGCTAGCGACGGATGCCGAGGAGCTGATCCATCGTCCGCTGATCGGCATCAGGGAACTGATACTGACCAAACTCAGACGAGGCGACCCAGCGGAAGTCACGAACACGCTTGGCGCGCATCGGACGACCCTGAATCAGCTTGGCGGCATAGAGGGCCAAAATGACCTCATAGCCGTCATAGATGTGGTGCTTCTCTCCAATCTTTTTGCCGATCTCGAAATCGGCGTCGAGGCGCTCGCTCAGCTCACGGCGCAGCGCGTCTTCATCGTTCTCGCCTGCCTCGACCTTGCCGCCGGGGAACTCCCACTGGAGCGGCAGCACTGCCGACTCGCGACGTTGGGTAATGAGGTACCGTCCCTCACGCTCAAGGACGGCGGCGACAACGCGAATGACCTTTTTCATGGACCGATCGACTCCTCGCATAAGCGGCATTCCAATCTACCAGAAATTTCAGTGGGTTGGGGATGCTCTGCGGAAGCTTGGTGACCAAAGACACGACTTTCGCAGCACTTCAGAGACTATCACGCACGCTGCTCCTTGCGTACCGTGTACCCGGTACCTATGATCGAGACTCGATATTTTGAGTCGCAACCATTTTGGGTTCTGACGGCCAAGCACCGCTTCGACGGGCTCGGCTCACACCAGGAGGAATCGATGGGCCTAATGGATTTCGTCAAGGGTGGCGTTCGTGAACTGGCGATTGCCCGCCCTGACAGCGCGAAGGGCATGCTCGTCTACAAGCATCCCGACCCCACCATCCCGAACAAGGCGCAGCTTACGGTCGGCACCGATGAAGTGGCGCTGTTCTTCAAGGACGGTCAGTTTGTCGGCCAGGTTGGTCCTGGTCGACACACGCTCGAGTCGTCCAACATCATGTTTCTCAACCAGATCGTCGACAAGTTCACCGGCGGCAACGTCTTCAAGGCCGAGGTCTGGTTCATCACCATTCGCGAGGTCGCCGGCTTCAAGTTCGGCGGTCGCATTGGTGATGTCGAGGACCCCAAGAGCGGTCTTGCCATTGGCGTCATGGTCCACGGCGAATACTCGCTGCAAGCGACTGACCCGACGGCGGTGATCTCGTTCTTTGGGCAGCGCTCGTGGGCCAACGATGAGGAGTTCGTGGGCTGGTTCCGTCAGCTACTCCTCAAGACGATTCGCGATCGTATCGCCAAGCTGCTCGTCGCCAAACAGCTGCCGCTGCTGAACATCACGTCGGGCGCTCTCACCGAGGAGATCGAGGCCGAGGTCATCGAAGGGCTCAAGCCACACATGCAGAGCTACGGCATGCGGGTGGTGCGCCTGGGTAACTTCGTCGTCTCGATCAAGGAAGAGGATGAGCAGACGCTGAAGACCATGTACAAGGACGCCGCGCAGATTCGCATGGCCGGTGGCCTCGGTGGTTATCAGCAGTTCGCTGCGGGAAAGGCGATGATGGGCGCTGGCGACGGCATGTCGCGTGGTGGCGATGGTGGCGGTGGCGGTGGACTGCTCGCCGGAGCGGGCCTCGGCGTCGGAATGGCGATGGCGAATATGTTCGCGCAGTCGACTCGTCCTGCGGAAGCTTCGGCGGCGGCACCTGCTCAGCCCGCAGCTCCGGCGGCTCCAGCGCAGCCCAGCCTTCAGGATCGGCTCAAGAAGCTCAAGATGCTGAAGGACGAGGGTCTGATCGACGACCAAGAGTACGCCGCCAAGCGGGCCGAGATTCTCAAGGACATCTAACCGACCGCTCCTCCCTTTCCCATCGGATCATTGTCTGTGCTACGGAAAGCGCTGGCCTCGAAGCTCGAGCGGCGCGCCTCCGGTCTCCACTGCGACTGCCACCAGATGACGCGCTGAGCCTCGCAGGAGGGCCAGCCGCCAGTTCGTGCTCACGTCGTCCAGCTCGGGCGCGAACACAATCTGTGGCTCCTTCGGTGGTTCCCCTTCTTCGCGCAGCAGAATCGAAAAGTCCTTGAGCGGCAAGTTCAGCCCGAGTCCGCGCGCTTTGATATAGGACTCCTTGAGCGTCCAGTACGCGAAGAAGCGCTCGTGCTGCTGCTCGACGGGGAGTTGCCTGAGTGCCGCAATTTCTACGGCTGAAAAATAATGTTCCGCGATGTCCATCGGCTGCTCCACGCGATCCATTCGCTCGACATCGGCCCCGAGCTGGGAATGGATCGTACTGACCGCACAGATCACCATTTCATGCGCATTGGAGAGATTGAAGTGCAGGGCGGATACGTTGGGCAGAGGCGGACCACTCAGGAATGGTTTCCCGTACGTTTCCGTCGAGAACTGCCACTCCTGAGGTGAAATCGGCGCGTACTTCGAGAGTACCGATCTGACGAGGATTCGCGTGGCCATAAACAGCAGTCGATCGCGCGGAAACACGAAGCGATCATGACGCGTCCATTCCTCTTTGTGAAGGAGCGTGGAATGGGAGTCCCAGAATATGGGATCTTGGGACTCTGTTTCTTGGTAGGGAAAGTACCACAGATCGACGAGACCGGGCCGTGCGAGCAGCGTTTCTGCGGGAATGACTTGGGGCAACTGCTCCAGCGAGCGGAGGGAATGCGCATTCATGCAAACGACCTGGGGAATCGGAAGCGGAAGGAGAGTCCCCAGCGCAGCAAACAGAGTCCTATGCTGCGCGAAGAATGACTACTTGGGAGGGAAGACGCAGGGCTTGCTGCCACAGGTGTCGACAGCGGTGCCACCGTCGCGGAGAAACGCATGAAGCTGCTGCTTGGCGGCTTCCAAACGGCGGACTGCTTCATGTACCGGATTGTTCTTGGGAGGAATGTTGTCATCGCCGGGCCGCGGACTCTGACCGACATCAAACTGGACGTACGCAGAGGGCAGCGGACCATTCCCAAGCGGGATTCCCCACGGTGGATCTGCCGGCTGATTGAGCAGCGGAATACCCATTGTGCGGACCATCATGCGCGTCGCCAGGTTCGGTACTTGTCCGTCGCCGACGCCCTCCTGATAGAGCACTTGCTTGGCTCCCCCGGAACCAAGGAGCGGCGCTTTGACAACATTCGGCGCATACGTCGCGGGATCGGAGTAGTCCCACAGCGCTTGGCTGAGCGCGATCAAGATCTGACGATCGAGCGGATCGGCATAGGAAGCAGCCAGCAGCGGAGCGAGCTGTTGGAAGTTGTCACTGCGCCACATCATGAAGCTCCAGAATCCGCCGGGGACATTGAGAACGCCCCGATTCACGTCGGGGGCAAGGGCCAAAAAGGTCAGTCCCTGAATACCTCCGTTCGAGATTCCGTAGTAGTAGACCTGGCTCGAGTCGATCACGACCTTGCCATTTACTTTGAGCTCGGTGAGCTGCGCGAGGGAGCCATTTTTGATCAGCCGCGCCAACACTGCAAAGTTGACGTGCGCTTGCTGCAATCGATCGGAAATCTGCACGAAGTTGTTGAAGTCGGACATCACCTGAGAAGCGATGTACAGGGAGTCCGCTTTGGTGAGTCCGAGCCAGTCACTCCCAACTTGGATCATACACAGACGGTTTGTGATCTCGCGCTGGTATCCGGAGTCCATCTCGCCGAGCGCGCCGCCAAACAGACCATGTCCGTAGATCATTACCGGCACCGGACCAGGCGCTGTCTGCACGCACTTGGGAATGTGTACGACGAGTGGGAATTGGCCATAGCCGCGCAGCTTGGGTTGACCGCTTTCGTCTCTGATGAAGCGACCGCTGACGTCATCGCTCAAAAAGGACGACACGCGGAAGGAGCCGATCACCTGACGGAGCAGCGGATCACGCGGCGCGTATTCGATTTTGTCGACGGTAAAAGGGGCTGATGGCGGGCTCGGAGGATCGGTAGGGAGGACTCCTGCCAGCGCTGTGTCCCGCAGCTTCAGCACTTGCCCGGTGACTTGGGTGTCATCGCCCGTTGTGAAGTCCCACGCCAGCTGGAGTTTCTTCTTGGGCAGACCCTGGGCTTCGAGAAGCTTGAACAGCGCTTCATACTGCGTCGCGAGACCGGAACGAATGCTACCTGCTTCGACATCACCGTTGCGAATGGCGGCAAAACCGGCGAGCGGAGCAACGTCCGTACCGTCGCTGGCTTTCAGTCCAGAGATCGCCACGACATAGTGCGACTTGGGCTGGAGTCGTACCTGCGGATGGATGAGCAGGGCTTGTCTCTCTCCTGCCATGGCGTTGCGATCCAGCTCGGCGAACAGCGGAATCCGCTGGCCACTGTCGACGTGAATCAGCTGCACCGGAGAGGTAACTTTCAGCGAGTCTTCGATCCGCGCGGGCGTCGGCAGGTTGCTCGCATCGATCGGAGTCGGAAAGTAGGCGATGAGCTGGGTCGCAGGACTGAAGCCATCGCGACTTGCAAACAGCGACGGGTCGAGCGCGACTCCCTTGGTCGAGGCGGGCAGGACTCCCATCGGAAACGTCACGCGCTGACTGCCCGACGGAGTCGCCCGCAGATAGTAGTTCGACGGAAACGGCGTCAGACAGTCTTCGCCGGGGCCTCCTCCCAGCGGGTTGCAGCCCTCTTTGAGCGGCGGCTCGGGCAGCGGCGTGGGATCGACATGCACCGTGCACGAGATCGCGAGCGGCACGCAGGCCAGCAGCGCAGAGCGAACCAGCGACGGAACGACAGACGGTCGAGACGGCTTGGGAGAGTGCATGGGCGGCAGCATATGCCAAAACCCGCGCCGCAGTGGTGGCGCAAAATGCCTGCGGGACGGGATTTAGCGCATGTCCACCTGTTTCAAGATGCTGAGCGCTTGCTGCTTGCGGGCGGACTCACTGCGCAGCGCTTCGTCGCTCACGACATGATAGCGATGCAGAAGTGGCAGATAGCCGAGGTGCAGGCTCGACGAGGGACGCACAAAGATGGCATTCACCACCGCCAGCCGACGCAGCGCTGCGACCAGCTCCATTGGAATGTGACACTCCGCATGGGTGATGAGGTAGAGCGTGACGCGGGTCTTTTTGTTTTGACAGAGCGCGGCCAGCTCTCGTTGTAGATCGCGGAACACCCGAGCATAGTTGCGGCTGCGCTGGCTTCGGAATCCGAGCAGATAGGGCAGGGTCCGTCGCGGCGAGCGGTCGGCCCGCACCGCATCATGCAGTCGTCCGTCAAAAAAACGCAGCTGAACGGGAAGCTGAGAGCGCAACAGCCGCTGACAGAGAGACAGCGCCAGACCGCGCGCAAACACCTGACGGAGCCCGCGCATCGACGGGGAAGAGTCGATCAGGATGTAGCTAATAGGATGCGGCGCCTCGACTTGCCGTTCTCGTCCCAGGTAGAGCAGCTCGGAGAGGGCAAAGCGGGTATAGAACAAGTCCTCGTCGCTGGCCAGCTCACTTGGGAGCAGCGCGTCGAGACTGCCGCGATTGAGGAGTCCCGCATAGCCACCGGTCGGATAGCTCTGCGCACCGCTGACGTGCTGGGCCTCCAGCACCGACGGGAGGAGATCGAGGGAGAAGCGCACGGTGTCGCGCATCTCGTCGGCTTCAAACAGCGCTTGCAGCTCCAGCAGGTCTACTTGATCGTCGCTGGCGCGCGACAACAGACCCGTACTGGACTCTTGCATTGACAGCAGGCGCACCGCTTGGGAATCGAGCAGCTCGACGCGAATCGTCAGTGCCACGGAATGACTCAGCAGCTCTGCGAGCAGCGCGGTTCCTTGCTGACGCTCGCGACTCTGCGCTGCTGGATTCAAGCTCCTCGGCGCGCCAAGGAGTCCGTGATTCGGCAGATCAATGCTGAGCGGAGCGTACGATGGCAGCGTCGGCACCAGACTGGCGAGCAGCTTGTGGAGCAGCACCACGACCAGCTCGTCCCCAGGTCGCAGCGCCGCAATCTGTTCCACGGACTCGACGGCAGACAGCGTCCGGAGGAGCTGCTGGTACGCCGCCAACACCTCGTGATGCGGCGCGGGCGGACTCTCCGGACCGAAGCGCAGCTGACTCGCCGGGGTCGAAAGCAGCAGCCCCAGATCGTGGACGAGTCCCAGCGGCAGCGGCAGTCCGAGTCGCTGGAGCAGGTTGTGCCAAGTCACCGCGCGTGCCGTGTCATCCCCGAGGCTGCGGACCTGCGCCAGCCGGAGCGAGCACAGCTGCCTTTCGATCAATGCCAACTCCAACTCACGCGCCGTCATCGTCAGCAATCACGATATCAGAAAGCGCTGCCGACGACAGAAGTGGTATATGAAGGCGAATGGCACTGCGAAAGATCGCTCAGATTGGTCATCCCGTGCTCCGTCAGGTCGCCCGACCGCTAACTCGCGAGGAGCTGCTCTCACCGTACGTTCAGCAGCTGATCGACGACTTGATCGCCACCATGCACGACGCCGACGGTGCGGGACTGGCGGCGCCCCAGATTTACGAGGGCGTGCGGGTCTGCGCAATCGAGGTCGGCCAAAATCCTCGCTATCCGTATAAGCCGAAGATTCCGCTGACGGTGCTGGTCAATCCGGTGCTGACGCCGCTGACTACGCGCACGTTCAGCAACTTCGAGGGCTGCCTGTCGGTGCCCAACCTGCGCGGGCGCGTCGATCGCTTCTGTGAGCTGCGGGTGCAGGCGTGGGATCAGAAGGGGAACGATCTCGACTTTGTGACGCGCGGCATCTCGGCGGGGACGTTTCAGCATGAGGTCGATCACCTCGACGCGACGCTGTTCATCGATCGAGTGAGCGACACACGCAGCCTCTGTACTTGGCAAGAGTTTGAGCGGCAGCACCGCGAAGGCTTCATCCAAGAAGTGCGGTCGATCGTCGCTGAGTTCGGCTCCTAAATATTCTTGGCGTGGTGATATGCTGCGCGGCCATGAGTGTGACTCCGAATCTGTGGCTGACAGTTGGTGCGCTGTCCGGTTTTGTGGCGGTGGCGGGAGGAGCGTTCGGCGCGCATGCCCTCAAGCAGCGTCTCCCCGTTGATCTGCTGACCATCTTCGAGGTCGGCGTGCGCTACCAGATGTACCATGCGCTGCTGCTCTGTCTGATTGGGATCTTGCCGCTAAGTCCGACGGTGCGGTGGGCGGGAATCCTGTCGGTGCTGGGGACGGTGCTGTTCTCTGGGTCTCTGTATGTTCTGGCGCTTTCGGGAGTGCGTTGGCTGGGTGCGATTACGCCGCTTGGCGGACTGTGCTTCCTGGGGAGCTGGATTGCCGTCGCCGTCGCTGGATATCGACTGGCCTATCCGTAACGACCTGATCGGGAATCTCTTGCCAAGTCACAGCTTCATCTTCTTTTATATCGCGCGCCAAGGCACTCGGGACCAGATGGGAATAGACCAGACTCATCGCCAGCGACGAGTGACCAAGCAGGTCCTTCCGCGCGACAATGCTGTCCCCTTGTCAGTCTGCGGCCTCTGAGATCGACATCCTCCCAGCGGAGTCCGAAGATCTCTCCGCGACGCATTCCCAGACGCAGCGCTAGCGCGACTCCGATGAACAGAGAGTGCGAATGGACACTCATAGGAGCCTGTGTCTTCGCCTCTGCAAGCAGCGTACTTGCCTCCTCTGTTGTCAGTCGCTCACAGGAATACTCCAGACGCGGCCTGACGATTTTGTACATCGGTGACCGCACGAGCAGATCCTGCTGCACCGCTGAAGCAGCCCTCGTACGACTCCCTGGTCGTCAATAAGAGTCGTTTCATCGTAGTAATATTTGCGCAAATTCGTGGGCCGGAGCAGGTGCTTGCCGGCGAGGTCGCCGTGGAGCTGTGCCTGACCCTCGATCTTCTGCGCGCTATCCCCGTCAAGTGCTCATCTGATAGGCTCGATTTTATGACAGTCGCAGCCAAGGTTACGCAGCCGATTCGACCGTACGGAGATCGCAAGGACGACGGACGCATCCAGCTCTCGTTTACGCTGCCGGTGTCTGCCTCGGGTCGGGCCAAGGAAGCCGCACGGAGCCTCTGCGAGCAGATGGGACTACAGAACATCGCAGTCTCTACGATGGAGCCTGCCGGCGACGGCTTCAGCTTCTTTGTCGTCTACGCCAGCACGCCGCTGACGGTCGACTTCGCCCAGATCCTCGTTCCCGAGGTGACTGCTCCGGCCTGGTCCTTCAAAGAGGTCAACGCGATCATTCGCCATCACTTCGGACGCAAGATCGTCGTCGTCGGGGCCTGTACCGGCAGCGATGCGCACACCGTCGGGATTGACGCGATCTTAAACATGAAGGGCTACGCGGGCGACAAGGGACTGGAAGCGTATCCGTGGGTCGATGCCCATAACCTCGGGGCGCAGGTTGACAACGCCGCGCTGCTGTCTCGTGCCAAAGAGCTGTCTGCAGACGCGATTCTGGTTTCCCAGATTGTCACCCAGCGCGATGTACACCGAGAGAACGCCAAGCGGATGATTGACCTGGCTCGTCGTCTGGGACTGCGGGATATGCAGCTGATCCTCGGGGGTCCGCGCATCGATCACAAGCTGGCGCGCGAGCTAGGTTATGACGCGGGTTTTGGCCCCGGTACCAAGCCGAGCCAGGTCGTCAGCTACATCATCCAAGCGATGCTGGCGCAGCGGGGCATTCAACCTGCCGATGCGTTGGCGCGCGCTCTTTCGCATTAGTCCGACCTTCGGCGACATTTCGTCCGCTTCCCCTACTTTGTCGCCAACAGAGTATTGCTGGTCTCGACGAGAGACAGTCCCCGACGAGGCGAAACACGGGCTATCATGAGCCGATAACACTTGTGAATAGGTCCGTCTCTATCACTCTGCGTGGAGGCAGTCGCTGCCATGCCTACTAGTCTGAGCGCCCAGCCCATGATGGCGTTTTCTTCACCACTTCTCTCGTCGGTGGATCGGTTGCTGAGCGGCTTTGAGAGTCGCTTCTTTGGCGCCGGACTGTCCTCGTCGCTGAGTCGGTCACAGAGCTTCACCGATCGCTTCTTCAACCGCCGACTTTCCTCGCTCGGACTTGCCAGCCCTCACGAGGGTGCTGGCTTCGTCTCACGAGAGCAGGACTCGCCGACGCTCACCCCCGCGGAAAGCTGGATTCCGAGCAATGCCGAGCTTCGAGGCGGCACTGCTGGTCGGTTTCCGACGAGTGCAGGTGCATCGGCAGCAAGGTCGTTACCGGCGCCCCCGAAGCCTGCCGTCGCGATCAGCGTCCAGTCCGCAGCCAAAGCCGCTGCTCCGTCGCTACCGATGGTTCCAGCACAGTCGGCTCGCAGTCAGGCACCAGACGAGTCGACTCGCAGCCACGCACCGGCAGAGTTGCCTCGCAGTCAGGCACCGGCAGTCCCGGTCGGCGGCATTTCTGCGATCGCTGCGCCGTCCTTAGCCCCAGCTCCTGCCGTCTCTCCGGTGGCTGTGGTTGCGCCGGTCGCGCCGCTTGCCAGTAGCAGGCCATCTCCCGCCGCCCGCGCGCTGGCTGCCTTGCCCGAGCTGGCCGAAGCGATTCTGGCTGACGGAACATCTGCTGCGGAGGAGCCTCGCGGTCGAGATCTCGTCGCTGCGACATCTTCGCCGGCTCCGGTGGCGAGTGCAGCGGCTCCGTCGCCACGCGCGTCGGCACTCGGTCGCAGCTTCCAGCACCTTGGCTGGTCTGATGATCGTCTGGGACTCGGCTCCACCGATCCGCTGCTCTCGCTGCTCAGTCGGCGTGTACCGACGGTGACTCAGCTAGACCTCGCCACGGCTGAGGCTGCTCCATCGGCACAAGCTGCGCGCGTTGTGCAGGGTGCTGCCCTATCTCAGCTCATGGTGGCACCGTCGGCTATTCCGGCGTCGCAGGAGGCCGCAGCCCCACGTCCGCGTCCACGAATCCAAACTACGTCGACGGCTGCGCCGCAACCTGTGGATGTGGCGAAGTCTGTCGCCGCGCCGCAACTTGTGGATGTGGCGCAGTCCGTCGCCGTGCCGCAACCTGTGGATGTGGCGCAGTCCGTCGCTGCGCTGTCTGCGATTTCATCGCCTGGAATTGGGCCGCTTGCTCCTCTTCAAACTGCGGGCGATGCGCCGGCAGTGGCTGCCGAAAGACCTCAGATCGGCGCGTCGGCTCCCGGCGCTGTGATTTCGTCCCCGATCGCCGCTACCCGTCCTTCGACAGAGGTCGTCGCTGAGCGTCCAGTCCGTTCTCGACGAGAAATGGTTCGCGCGGAGATGGCTGGTCTCCTGGCTCCCCTTTCGCCGAAACTGTCGCCGTCGCTGTGGCTCGGTGAGACCGCTAGCCGAGAGCAGACCGGTTCGCTGGCGACGGAGCGTGCTGCGGTCGAGCCACCTTCCGTGGCAAAGCCTTGGACTGCACCGGGCGGGCTCACTTCCCAGGTTGAGCAGTTCGCCGCCCGACTGGGACTTCCAGCTGCGGCCAGCTTGCCGTCTGCCGCTCGGCCTCAAGTCGCTGCCCAGTGGAGCAAGGCACCCGGTCTGCCAGCTGCCGTACAGCGTCTGCTGCAAGTCCAAGCACAGCCCGAGCATGCTGAGCGTGAGCCGCGTGGTTTTACCGGGGAGCTTCCCTTCCTGCCGACGGCACAGCCTGTACGAGCATCAGAAGCGAGGCAGGCGGTTGCAGACCGTCAGCAGCAGTCCGTCGACACGGTGATGCCGACGGCAGCCGCGGTGTCTGCCTCTGCGGCGCGTTCACTGGTCTCGGCGCCGGCATTGGTAGCACCGACGGAAAACCCTGCGCAGTCGCGACCAAACACTGTTGGTTCGCAAGCAGGGAACTCGTCGCTGGCCTCAGTGGTCGAAGGGAAAATTCCGGCGACAGCTGCCGCAGCGATGGTTGCCGCAGCAATGGTTGCGCCAGAGTTGACCGCGCTGAGTTCAGTGGGCAGGCAGACCGTCGCTGCTCCCTCTGAGCCTTCGCATCTGACAGGCGCTGTGGCTTCGGCCCGCCTCGAGGAACGTTCTGGCGTTGGAACCGTCCCGCTTGCTGCGTTGAGTCGTCCTTGGCAGCAAGTCGGTGGCGTTGCTACGCTTGCCGAGCTGTTTGCGGCTGGCGTCGGTCTGTCGTCGGGAAGCGCGCAGCGTGCGGCTGACCTTGCTGGACTGGGCTTCGGTTCGTCGGTATTGCCATCTTGGCTTGCCGCCCCGAGTCATTTTGCGCCCACCGTCTCGTCCAGCCATGAGGTCTCTGCACGAGTGGCCCCGACGCTGGCTTATCTACCGGCTGAAGCCGCTCCCGTGAGTGAGCGAGCTGCTCCGCGTCCTGCTGGTAAGGTAGCCGTCGCCGCTGCGCCGTCGACTCCGGCGCTCCCTGCGTCGAAGCCTTCCTCGACCGGAGTGTCCTCGACGGGCCAGTCTTCTACGGTGCCACCTGCCGCTCCGGTGGCCACACGGTCTCCATCACCTGCGGAAGAGCCTGCATCCTCTCTCGTCGTGACTCCGTCTGCGCTTGTCAGCGATGCGCCGCGTGTTAGTGAGCGATCGCTGGCGCCGCGTCTGCCATCGCGGACGATGCCAGCGTTGGGCACAGCAGGTCACATTGGACAGCTGGGCGGAGTGGCGGCCAGCAGCGAGGCCTTCGCTCGTGACCATGGTGTCGCTCGAGCGGAAGAACTGGCTCGTCCCACCCCGATGGACGGTAGTCGCCCGATGCGCCTGGTCTCTGTGGTGGGCGGTCAGGTCTTTCTGGTCCCCGAAGATCGGCATCGCGCAAGGAGAGTGTCGACGGAAGAAGCGCCGCAGCAGCGAGGAAGCGAGCGGATGCCGTCGGCGCAGCTTGCTCGATCCGCGCGTGAGCTGACTCGGGTCGAACTGCCGCTCTCGACGGGATGGCAGCGGCCAGGCGGAATGGCACTGCGGAGCGAGCTGCTCGCCAATCAGCTGGGGCAGTGGCTGCCAGGAAGCTCGCCGGACGCGCCGACTCAGTGGGGTCGTGCGCCAGGTCTTTCGTCGAGCTTGGCGCAGATTCTGGTCCATCCGACTCGGGAGGATGTGCAGCCTCGCTGGGCCTTCGGTCCGCAAGGGCTGCTCTTCGTCAGTGGTCCTGCGAGTCCCGTCGAGAAAGCACAGCTTGCGTCGCGTGTTCCGAACGCCCCGATGGCTCGTACTGTGCAGCAGACACCGTCTGGGCTTCCGGCCAACTTGTCCCCGGCGGCTGGCTCGTTTGAGCCCACGTGGTTTGCGTCGAGAACTCAGCCCATCCCGGCACTCGGCGAGAAAACACTGCCGGTCCATGGCTCCGTCTCGACGGCAGTTCCCGGCACCGGCGTAATTCCATCGGAACCCTCATTCCCCGTGATGCCTTGGCTTCGGCTCGGCGGGATGGGCGCGCTGGCGGAGCTGTTTTCGGCTGAGATCGGGCTCGGCAGTGGCGCGTCGCAGAGCCTGGCACAGTCACTCGGTGTTTCGTCGGGACGCTCGCTGGCTCCTGAGTGGTTGCGCAGCTTCGTCGAGCAGCGGTCAAGTCCTGAGCTCGAGGCTCGCTTTGCCGCGATGCTGCCGTCGCTGTGGATTCCGACGGAGCCGGGCTCGACGATGGGTAGTGCTATTCCCAAGTCTGCCGTTCGCTCGACGCCCGCTCTCGCGAAGTCACCAAGTCCGCCACCACCGAGTGGACTGCCGGCGCCGGGCGTACTGCCGATGCTGGGCCAACAGTTGGAGACGGACGGACCACTGGAGACGGGCGGACCGCTGGAGACGACTGGACAGCCGGTGCTCACTCCGAGTGGCGCAGCGCAGTCGCTGCCTCGGGGGACTGGCGCTCTGCGGGCTGGTGGACTCGGAGCAATGGCTGAGCTGTTCGCGCGCAGCCGAGGTCTCGAGAGAGTGCCCGACGATGGAGAGATTACAGCTCATCGAACTGACGCTGCCGACGGAGCATCGGGCGGACGTTGGCTGCCGGTGGCCGGCGGGATGGTCTTCGTGCCGAGCGACAGCGCGGCTACTCCTGTTTCGGGACGGCCAGATCTGACGCCTCGGGGGGGCAGCAAGTTAGCGGTGGTTCCGTCAGTCCTGGCCGCGATGGACTGGAGCAAGCTCGGTGGACTGGGTGTGCGGAGTGAGCTGTTCTCGTCGCTGCTGGGCCGGATCTCTTCGCCCTCTGGTGCTGGTGGCCCGTCGCCGCTGACTGGTTGGGAGGATCTTTCGTTGCTGCTCACCAGTCTTCCCAAACAGGCCGATTCGTCGGACTCGTTGGAGACGGTGTTGCCGCGCTGGGCGTGGAGCGGTGCTGGCGGTCTGATGTTCCTCGGTGGTGCTTCGACGGAGCGTCCTGCGGCGGCGGCTTCAGGTCGTGCCTCGGCTTCACCGTCGACGGTTCGGGCTGGGGCTGGAACTGGGGCGATGCTTCCAAGTGCGGCGTCTGCGCCCGGGAGTCTGGCGAAAATGGCCGAAGCGGTCGCTGACCGCAGTCAGGCGGGCGCTCGTCAGGCCGAGCACATTGCCTCGCCGCTGCTGCCGCTGCTTGCCGGTGCGACGACGTGGAATGAGGCGCGCAACGACGTGCGTGATGTCCAAGGGGCGTATGCCCAGAAGCTGCTGACCGGGTTCCCGAAAGCGAATCTGGCTTCGGCGCAGACGCAGGAACCTACGGCGCTGTGGCCGAAAGCGACGCTTCAGCAGGTCGAGCGCATTGAGAAGGTGCTGTCGCAACTTCCGACCGAGTGGCAGCCGTCGATGAAGGTTGTGTCGGCGATTCGTCACAGCGGCGTGGCTCTGACGCCACTTTGGCAGGAACTGCCGCGGGCGCTTCAGCAGGTCAAGCCGTACGAGCGTGTCGACGAGGTTCACACGGCAGATGATGGTGAAGCTGAGTTCTCATCGGCAGTGGCTTCGCGTTCTCCCGCGCTGTCGATGGTGGGTTCAACTCCGCTGTCGGAATCTCCGTCCCCGTCAATGCCTCATCGAGAGCCTGCGCCGAGCGCGTCTGCCAAACCACAGGCGGTGGAGCAGGTGATGCGCGAAGCGGTCTCGTCGCTGATTCAGTCGGGTGGTCAGGCGGGTGCGTCGGCGCGACTGCTGGATGCGATTCGCTCGCATGCCTCGTCACAGACGTCGCGTGCCGACGACCGGGTCAACTTGGGCGATCTCACGATGATTGCGCTGTCGATGGGACAGCAGCGGATTGCCGCCTCGTCGCCGGATCATCCGAAGGACCGGCTGGAGCCGAACGTCTCGAATGCGCTGCGTATGAAGAACCACAAGCAGGTCGAAGACGACAAGAACTCGTATCGCAAGGCCGTCAGCGAGCATGCCGAGCAGGTCGTCAAGTTCATGAAAGACCAGCTCGAGAAGCAGAAGCAGCGCGGCCAGTTCTAATCACGACATGGGCGCGTTGTGGTCAAATCTTTCGCGGGGCGCTTTCGGCTGGAAAGTAGTCGCTTAGCGGCTTGATCCATTGATCCATGAGGGAAGCCCTGCGATGATGCTAGCCCTCCATGAGCACCAGCAACCCCTCCGCAGCCGTAGAACCCCGTCGCACACCGCTCTATGATCGCCATGTTGCCCTCGGGGCACGGATTATCGACTTTGGCGGCTGGGCCATGCCCGTGCAGTACGAGTCGATCCTTGAGGAGCACAAGGCGGTTCGTTCCGCCGTCGGTCTCTTCGATGTCTGTCACATGGGCGAGGTCGAGTTCGTCGGCCCTGGCGCCCTGGCTGCCGTCGAGCGGTTGGTGTCCAACGATGTCCGCAAGCTCGTCGATGGGCAGGCTCGCTACACCGTAGTCTGTTATGAAGACGGCGGCATCGTCGACGACTGTATTATCTATCGCGACCATGGCGAGCGCTTCGTCATCGTCATCAACGCCGCCAACATCGACAAAGACGTGGCCTGGTTCGGCAAGAGTGTCGAGGGCCGCAGCGACGTAACTTTTCGCAACCTGTCCGACGAGTTTGGACTGATTGCGGTTCAAGGGCCGCTCGCGGTGGCGCTCCTTCAGCGGCTTGCTCCCGAGGCTGGGCTGGCGCAGGTGAAGGCGTTTCACTTCCGCAAGGCCGAGATGTTGGGGATTCCGGTGTGGGCGGCGCGAACCGGCTATACCGGCGAGGATGGTTTCGAGGTCTTTGTGCCGGCGGCGCAGGCGGCCCGCTTGTGGAACGCCATGCTCGAGGTCGGTAAGGACCTGGGCGTGAAGCCGTGCGGACTCGGGGCGCGCGATACGCTGCGTCTGGAAGCCTGTCTGTCGCTTTACGGCAACGACATCGACGCAAGCACCAATCCGTTCGAGGCCAACCTCGGCTGGGTGGTCAAGCTCGATCACGACTTCATTGGCCGCGCCGCCCTCGAGGCCATCAAGGCCAAGGGTCTTACGCGCAAGCTCGTGGCCTTCACCATGGAAGGTCGCGGCACGGCGCGCCACGGCTATGCCATCTTCGACGCGGAGACCGGCGGCAATCAGGTCGGCGTCGTGACTTCAGGAAGTGTGGGCCCTACGGTCGGCAAAAATGTCGGCTTGGGCTATGTTCCGCTCGCTGTCGCGGAGCTGGGCAATCGAATCTACGTCGACTGTCGCGGCAAGCGGATTGCTGCCCAGATCGTCAAGGCGCCGTTCTACCGTCGGCCCGCAATCTAACGCAAACCCTCTAACCCTTACGGGACACTGGATCATGAGCAAATTTCCTTCTGACCTTCGCTACACCAAAGACCACGAGTGGGCCCGCGTCGACGGGAAGCGCGCCGTGGTGGGCATTACCGACTTCGCCGTCCATCAGCTGGGCGACATCACGATGGTCGAGCTTCCCAAAGAGGGCGAGTCGTTCCGTCGGGAGCAAGTGCTCGGTACCGTCGAGTCGGTGAAGGCGGTGTCGGACATCTATGCGCCGCTCTCGGGAAAGGTCGTCAAGACCAACGATCCGCTGCGCGACCAGCCGGAGCTGCTCAACGAGGACTGCTACGACGAAGGCTGGATAGTCGAGCTAGAGCTTTCGAGCGAAGAGGAGCTTAAGCAGCTGATGACATCCGAAGAGTACGCCAAGTACGTCAAGGACCATAGCTAACCGGCGACGGCCCGCTTCGGCTGCGCGGTGGCGTTGCCACGTAGGCGGCGCTGCTTCATCTCAAGGACATCCATGCGATACATTCCCCATACTGACGCTGACGTAGCGCAGATGCTGCGAATCATTGGCGCACCTTCCGTTGAGGCGCTGTTTTCGCATATTCCCGCGTCGCTACGACTCAGGAGGCCGCTTGATATCGAGGCGCTCGACGAAGCGTCGCTGATGGCTCACCTCGGACAGCTGGGCGCACGAAGCACACCGGCGACCGGAGCGACGGCGCGGGAGGGATCGGCTCTGTCGTTCCTCGGGGCGGGCCTGATTCCGCACCATGTTCCCGTCGCTGTTGACATGATGCTTCAGCGCGCTGAGTGGTACACCTCGTATACGCCGTATCAGCCCGAGGTCTCGCAAGGCACCCTGCAAGCGGTGTTCGAGTACCAGACGCTGGTGGCCGAACTGTTCGGTTCGGAAGTGAAGCCCGGTCAGGCGGCACCGTTTGTCAGCAATGCCTCGATGTACGATGGCGCAACCGCCGCGGTCGAGGCTGTGCTGATGGCGCGTCGCATCACCGGACGCAGTGTGACCATCGCGTGCGGAGCGATTCACCCGCAGTATCTGAACACGCTGCGCTGCTACGTTGACGGCATCGACTCGCAGGCCCATGCGTCGATCAAGACCGTCGGGTTTGGTAGCGATGGCCGAGTCGATCTGGCGGCGCTCGCGAAACTCCTGGCCGAGGCGGGTGACACCGTCGCGTGCGTGATGCTCCAGAGTCCGAACTACCTCGGGGTGCTGCAAGATGTTGCGGCGGTGCAAGCGCTGGCGCACAAAGCCGGGGCGCTGACGGTGGTGGCCTGTCCCGAGCCGCTGGCGTTCGGACTGGTCAAGTCGCCGGGCAGCCAAGGCGCCGACATCGTGGCTGGTGAGGGTCTCGGGCTGGCTTCGGGTCCGTCGCTGGGCGGGCCAGGCGTGGGTCTCTTTGCCGCCCGCACCGAGCACGTCCGGCAGATGCCAGGGCGGCTGGTCGGCGAGACGGTGGATCAGGATGGGCGACGCGGCTACGTCTTGACGCTGTCGACGCGGGAACAGCACATCCGACGCGAGAAGGCGACCTCGAACATCTGTACCAATCAGGGACTTATCGCGCTCGCGTTTGCGATTCACATGTGTCTGCTGGGGAAGTCGGGTTTCCGTCGGCTCGCCGAGATCAATCTGGCCAAGAGCGAGTATCTCAAGCAGCGACTTTCGGGGGTTCGGGGCTTCCGCTTGGCGGTGTCTGGACCGACCTTCAACGAGGTGGCGGTGACCATTCGCGGCTGGGCTTGCGATGCGGCGACGAAGCTTCGCGAGCAGGGAATCTTTGCCGGGGTGCCGCTCGACCAGCCGGGCTTTGAGCTGCCGGGGCTGGCGGATGCGGAGAGGACGCTGCTGGTTGCAACCACGGAGCGTCATGGCCGCGAAGAGATCGATCGTTTGGTCACTGCTCTCGACGAGGTGTGCCCATGACCGGAACTCCCAAGGGACTGATTGCGACCCGGCATCTGCTCCATCACGAGCTGCCGATTTTTGAGCAGGGCGGGCCGGGTCGATCGGGTGCCTCGCTTCCCAAGCTCGATGTGCCGGAGGTCTCGGCGGCGGCGCTGCTCGGTGACCTGCATCGCGATGCGGCGCCGGGGCTGCCCGAGGTGTCCGAGGTCGATGTGACGCGGCACTTTACGCGGCTTTCGCGCTGGAACTACGCCATCGACATCGGCATGTATCCGCTGGGGTCATGCACGATGAAGTACAACCCCAAGGTCAATGAGCGGGTCGCACGGATGCCAGGCTTTGCCGGTCTCCATCCCGCGCAGGCCGAACAGTCGCTGCAAGGGGCGCTGGAGCTGATGTATCGCCTTGAGCGGGCGCTCTGCGAGATCAGCGGCTTTGCGCGCGTGACGCTTCAGCCGGCGGCGGGGGCTCATGGTGAGCTGTGCGGACTGATGATGATTCGCGCGTACCACCAGAGCCAGGGCCGATTCCCGCGCAAAGTGCTGATTCCGGACTCGGCGCACGGGACCAATCCGGCGTCGGTGACGCTCAACCAAATGGAGTGTCTGCCGGTCAAGACCTCAGCGGACGGACTGCTGTCGGCAGAGTCGGTGCGCGCAGTGGTGGCCCAGCATCCGGGGGACATCGCCGGACTGATGGTGACCAATCCGTCGACGCTCGGTCTGTTCGAGGAGCACATCGCCGAGATTGCCGAGGTCATCCACGAGGCCGGTGGCCTTATGTACATGGACGGCGCCAACTTCAACGCGCTCCTCGGCAAGGTTCGTCCCGGTGCCACCGGCATCGACGTGATGCACATCAACCTGCACAAGACCTTTACGACGCCTCACGGTGGCGGTGGTCCGGGCTCGGGTCCCGTCGGTGTGGTGGAGAAGCTGATTCCGTTTCTGCCCACGCCGACCGTTGAGCTGCGCGAAGGGGTGTATCACCTCAACTACAACCGGCCTCAGTCGGTGGGACGGCTGCGCAGCTTCTTTGGCAACTTTGGCATGCTCGTTCGTGCCTATACCTATATCCGCGAGATGGGTGGCGAGGGCCTAACGCTGGCGACGGAAATGGCGGTGCTCAACGCGGTCTATTTGCGCGCGCTGCTCAAAGACGAGTACCCGCCCGCGTCGGACAAGCCGTCGATGCACGAGTACGTGACGTCGGATAAAAAGATAAAAAAAGAGACCTCGGTGCAGACGCTGGACATCGCCAAGCGGCTGATGGACTACGGCTACCATCCACCGACGGTGTACTTCCCGCTGGTGGTGCCCGGTGCGCTCATGATCGAGCCGACGGAGACGGAAAACAAAGAGACACTCGACGAGTTTGCGGCTGCCCTGCTCGCCATTGCCAAGGAAGCACACAGCGACCCGGACTTGGTGAAGCATGCACCTCATCAAACCGCAGTCCGTCGTCTCGACGAGACCAAAGCGGCGCGGCACCCTCGGTTGCGCTGGCTGCCTCCTGCGTAGCAATCCACGCTGTCTGACGGGAACGAGAGACCATTAGGAGCTTTCATGTCTGGTCATAATCGCTGGTCTACCATCAAGCACAAGAAGGCAGCTACCGACGCCAAGAAGTCGAGGAGCTGGACCAAGCTGATCAAGGAAATTTCCGTCGCGGCACGCAGCGGTGGCGATCCGAGTGGCAATCCGCGGCTGCGCACCGCCATCGACAAAGGCAGAGCGGTCAATATTCCCGCCGACACCATCGATCGCGCCATCAAGAAGGGCACCGGCGAGCTAGGTTCCGATTCCGTCGAGGAGCTGGTCTACCAAGCGTACGGTCCAGGGGGCGTCGCCATCGTCATCGAGATCGCGACCGACAATCGCAATCGCACGGCCTCGGAGCTGCGCAAGCTGCTCGAGCGCCAGAATGCCAAGATCGATCCATCAGGGTCGGTGCTTCACAAGTTCAAGAAGCGGGGCCAGATTCTCTTCGACGCCGAGAAGTTCACCGAGGACGCCGTGACCGAGGTGGCGCTGGAAGCGGGCGCCGACGACGTGCGCAACGCCGGCGAGACCATCGTGGTGCTGACCGAGCCGGGTGCGTGCCAGGACGTCAAGGAAGCCTTCGAGAAGAAGGGCATGACGCCGCTCGATGCCGAGGTCGGAATGCTGCCGGAGCTGACGGTGGAGATCTCGGGGAAGGATGCCGAGCAGATCAACAAGCTGGTCTCGGCTCTCGAGGAGCACGACGACGTCATGAACGTCTATACCAACCACGAGGAAGCCGCTTAGCGCGCTCGCACCGCACCATGGCTGATTTGCGCATGACGGAGCGAGCGGCTCAGCTGGCCGAGCAGGTCTTGGCCGGAGATCTGCGACTGGGGGCGCGTCTGATTCGCGACCTCGACGACCAGACCGCGCTGGCAGAGCGGGTGCTCAAAGCGCTGTGGCCGCATACCGGGCTAGCGTTCATTCTCGGCGTCACCGGCAACCCCGGCGCGGGCAAGTCCACCGTCGTTGATAGCCTGATCGCCTACTACCGCAAGCTGGGCAAGCGGGTCGGCGTCGTCGCCATCGATCCGTCGAGTCCGTTTTCCGGCGGCGCCATCCTCGGCGATCGAATCCGGATGCAGCGCCATGCTCTCGATGAAGGGGTATTTATCCGCTCCTTGGCGTCACGTGGACACCTCGGTGGTCTGTCGCGCTCGACGGGAGAGATCGTGGCGGTGCTTGATGCGATGGGCTTCGAGATCGTCATCATCGAGACCGTCGGCGTCGGACAGGGCGAGGTCGATGTTGTGGCACTCGCGGATACCAAGGTGGTCGTGACGGTGCCGGGCCTGGGGGACGAGGTCCAGGCGATCAAAGCCGGCATCTTGGAAATTGCCGACGTGCTGGTGGTCAATAAGGCGGATCGCGAGGGAGCGGATCGGACGGTGCGCGATCTGCTGACGATGCTCGAGCTACGGCACGCCGAGGCGCCGCTTGGTCCGGACTTTCCGTCGAGTGAAGTCGAGATCATCCGAACCGTGGCGGTCCGTGGCGAAGGAATTGGCGAGCTGGCGACGGCGATTCAGCGGCATCAAGAGAAGACGGCGAACCTGGCGCCAATCCGGAGAGCCCGGCGGGCCCGTCGAGAACTGCGCGATGCGCTGCTCGATCGGTGTGCCCAACTCGTCGACCGAGTCCTGTCCGAGAACACGCAGTGGGTCGACCAAGTGCAGCGTCGCGAGATTGATCCCTACAGCGTGTCCGACCGTCTGCTTCAAGAGCTGCTGCAAAGTGCTACCAGCGGGAACGCACCGTATCCTCGATCAGCGTGAGTAGCTCGGAGCGCTGCGGTTGCCAACCAAGGCGGCTCTGCGCGGCACTGGCATCAGCCACCAGCGTCGCTGGGTCGCCCTCGCGTCGTAGCCCGGAGGTGTGCGGAATCGGCGCTCCCAGGACCTCCTGCGCGGCATCCAGCACCTGCCGAACGCTGTGGCCCCGGCCTGTGCCCAGGTTGAGCGGCCCGAGCGAGCGGCCATGGGCGAGCTGCTCGAGAGCCCGCAGGTGCGCCGAGGCCAGATCACAGACATGGATGTAGTCGCGCACGCAGGTGCCATCGTCCGTCGGATAATCGTTGCCGAAGACGGTCACAGGTGGGCACCGCTTGCGTGCTGCATCGAGGACGAGCGGAATCAGGTGCGTCTCGGGATCGTGCCGCTCAGCCAAAGTTCCGTCAGGATGGGCCCCCGCAGCATTGAAGTAACGGAGCGCCGCAAACCGCAGCCCGTGCGCCACCGCATAACTCTGGAGCGCCCACTCAAAGGCCAGCTTGGAGCAGCCGTACGGGTTGACCGGCATCGTCGGGGCTGACTCGGGAACTGGCACCACGCGCGGCTCACCATAGACAGCAGCGCTCGACGAAAAAACCACCTCTGCGACGTCGGCATCGCGGAGTGCATCGAGCAGGCGCAGCGACCGCGCAAAGTTGACGTCGAAATACAGCTCCGGCTTGCGAACCGACTCCCCGACCTGAATCTTGCCGGCGAAGTGAACCGCGGCGTGGATGGCGTGCAGCCGACACAGCTTGCGGACCAGCTCTTGATCACCGATGTCACCGCGGACCAACGACGCGCCGGCTGGCAACGGAACCTGCACACGGGCATCCGCCTCGGCAAGCCCCAGTCCCGACAAGTCATCGAGGATCACGACGCGACGGCCCGATTCACAGGCTGCCCGCACAAAGTGTGAACCCACAAAACCTACGCCACCGGTCACGAGCACGGTCATGGTCGGCATGATAGCCCGGTACCGTCTCATTTGGGCCGAAGTGTCGCTGGCGCGCGCTTTGAGGAACTTTGGATAGGGCTCGAAAGGGATACTGAATTCCGCAGAAGGCTCGCTGGCCGCTTGTGATATGCTCGTGCGGTGGCCAGAGACGAAGCCGACGATATCGAGTGGCGTCTAGTCGCAACCAAAGGTAGGGAAAGCTGCCGTTGGCAGACGACAGATGGTCGCTGGATTGCGCTGGCACTCGGCGCGCAGGGGGATCTGACCAAGGTGCTGGTCAATGCCTCTGACGGACGCAGTGCAGTCGTTGACGGTTATGAGCAAGGGCTCAACCTGGCGCGACGCTGGCGAGCCAGCTGGCTCAGGCCCCATGAGCCCACCGCATCGTCGCAGTCTGGTTCCTGGCTGCCACCACTGCCAGGGCGTCCGAGTGGGCCCGAGGACATCTCGTCGCCCGATCTGCCGCCGCTGCGGGGCGCGGGACCGGGGGCGCCTGGAACACGCAGTCGTCCGTCCTATCCCTCGACGGGGCAATCGCCTCCCGCACAGTCTTCGCCGCCTGCCGCAGGTTCGTTCCCAAGTCGATCGAGCCTCAATCGCGTCTCGCCGGTGAGCCGTGGTTCCAGCCCCGCCAGCAGCAGCGGCAACAACCCGGCCATTAGTGGCAACCACCCGGCGGTCCCCGGCTCGGCCAACTCACCCTCTAGCCGCGACAGTCGTCGACGGATGAGCAGCAACAACTTGCCGGTTCTTCGCCTCGGTGATGTCGACAAGCCCTCGACAGAGGGCGAGCCGCGACCCAGCACCAGCAGCAATCCCAAACGCTAATTCTCCGACGGAAAATCTATGAAACCAGGGCGCTCAAAGGGTGTCAGACCCATGCGCCACAATGTCCCTTCCAACGACAGGAAAGGGTCTGGATATGAAGCTTCAAAGTGCTTGGTTCCGTTCGCTGCTCTCCGTCGCTAGCTCCGCCCTCCGGGTCATTTTCTCGTGCTTGCGAGGGATCGGAAGGTCGCTGGTGCGCGGTGCCAGTGAAGCCCTGCCTGAGTTTGTGCTCTCCTTCGGAATGATGCCGTCGCCCGTGCGTGATCCCGCAGTCGATGCATGGATTGCACTCAAACAGCAACGGGAAAATCGACGGAACAAACCCACCCCACCGTCTCAGCCTGCCAAGGTCCTACCGCTTCGTGGCTCCGTCGACGATCCGCTACTTCGCATCAATATGTAGTCCCGCCGTCGAGTCTCCCCACAGCTCCAGTCGCGAATACGGCCCTTCAAAATAGCGACGGAGCCACGAGCGCGGCTGCCGGGACGGACGGGTCTGCAAAGTCGTTCGTCCTGGGGTCTGGCTGCGCAGGTCCAGCACCGCAAAGTCATCGACCATGTGTACCGGATGGGTCAGCGCCAGCTCGTCGAAGAGGGCGCGCTCGCCGGGCATCATCTGGCGCGGGTTGCACAGCACAAAGGCCCGAGCCTGGGCCGTCTCCGTGAGCGCCTTTACGCCAATCAGCGACGGAGAAAACGCAATGTCGCGATCGAGGTAGTAGTACAGCTCTTTGCGCAGATGGAAGGACTGGTGGATGTAGCCGACATCGCCGCGCTGGGTCAGCTCGCGGGCGTGGACGACGAACTCGATGCGCGACAGCTGGGGATCGAACGAGCGCTGCGCAATGATGCCGCCGTGCAGTCGGCTCTCGACGAGCCCGTGCCAGGACAGCTGCGCGGTCTTCCAAAGGATGCCCGCGCTGAGCAAAACCGAGAGCACTGGGGCCAGCAAAAGTGATGGCAGCGAAGGTCGAAGCCAGCGAAAGAGTGCCAGTGCATCGTTGACCAGCACGCCCACCGCGAGCGCCGCCAGGGTTCCGCCGTAGAGGAGCCGATACTGGTGAATCGTCACTCCGACGGGAAATAGCTTGATGTAGGCCGCCAGCGAAATGGCCAGCGACAGGCCGACCACGTCGAGGTCGCGCAGTCCTCGGAGCAGCATCAGCACGAGCCGCGTCGCGACAAAGAACCCCGTCACATAGAGCAGCGCTCGACCAAACAGCGCGTCGGAGAAGCCGAGCAGACTGTGCAGCAAGCTGCTCCACGGCGGCATCACGGTTCGCGACGAGTAACCCTCGCGCATCTCTGGCAGGTGGTGGGTATACAGCACGATGGCGACGTGCAGCACGAAGGGCAGGGCGACCGCGACTCCGTAGGCGAAGGGATACAGCCAGCTCTGTCGTCGGGTTCGCCACAGCGTGTGCAGGAAGACCGGGACTGCGGCCAGATAGGGACTCCACTCGAAGAATCCCGCGAGCAGCGCAAACAGCAGCGACAGATAGGCCGAGCGACGCTTCCCCTCATCGAGAAACTGGAAATAGAAGAAAAAAAACAACAGCAGACAGGTCAGCCCTGGAAAGCCGGGATCGATGTGGTTGCCGTACCAGGCGTGAATCGGCACCACCGCGAACACCACGCTCGCGGCAGCTGCGGACCATGGCCCCAGTCGTCGCCACAGCAAAAGGCCCAGCGCCGCGAACGTCGACAGCATGTACAGCACCGCGGCCAGACGTACGGCATAGACCTGCTCACCGAGAACTCCCATCGTCAGCGTGACCATCTGGTGCGTCCCGATGGGGTGATGCAGATAGTGGTTCTCGACGGCAGGCTGGTTCCAGCCGGGGAGGTTTGCGGGCAAGATGCTGCCATGCCGCAGCGTGTGACGAGCGCGCGTCGAATACTCGCCCACGTGATAGCCGTGATGACCAAAGGCGAGCGGCGCACTTAAGCCGTAGAGGCTGCTTCCGAGCAGGTAGAGCGCCGACAGCAACATCACCAGCAGCGCGTAGCGACGGCTGACCTGGGCCCAGCGACTGGCGGTGGGGACAGGCTGCGAATCCTCGGGACACGGCGTGCTGGACGGTGACAACTCGGGCACGGTCTGTCCTTAGCACGTTCTGCGACCGAGGAGGAGCGCGTTTGCGATAGGCTCGTTGTGATAGGAATGTGGCAAGGAGTTGGGCAAGCAGCGATGGGAACTCACGGGCAGGATGGGCGTCACGTAGCGGGCCAGTCGGCAGCGGTGTCGGCGTCGGCGAGCGAGCAGAACCGCGCCTATTACGATCAGGAACTCGCGGGCAAGGATGATTACTGGCGCAAGATGGCGGCGCCGCGCTTTCGGGTCCGCGAGTTTCTGCGACTTGTCGACGTGGAGCCGTTCTTTCGGTTGTGCGATCTCGGCTGTGGCGGCGGGCAGCTGCTGCGTGAGATCGCCGAGCGTTACCCGCGCGCGGAGCTTTGTGGAGTCGACCTCGCCGAGACCCAAGTGGCGGCGAATCGTCGTGAGATGCCGGGAGCGCAGTTCTTCGCGATGGATCTCGATCGACCGGCGGCGGTTCCGATGGAGATGCTCGGCAAGTGCGATGTCATCGTGGCCTCCGAGCTGATCGAGCATGTTGGCAATCCGCAGCAGCTGCTCCGCAATGCACTGACGCTGGCACGACCAGGGGGACGGCTCCTTTTGTCGACGCAGAGCGGGCCGCTGCGCGAGACCGAGCGACGAGTGGGCCATCAGCGACACTTCTCCGTTGAGGACATACGCTCTGTGCTCAGCGCGGCGGGTTGGCAGCCGGAGCGCGTCTACAACTGCGGCTTCCCGTTCCACGATCTCTCGAAGTGGTACGCAAACCGCAATCCCGATGCCAGCATGAAGCAGTTTGCCGAGGGAAAGTACGGCCTGCGCGAAGATGTCCTGTGTTTCCTTCTGCGGATGGCGTTCCGTCTCAACTCGCATTCTCATGGCGCGCAGCTGTTTGCCGTGGCTCGCAAAGTTGGCTCCTAAAGACTCGCTCTCAGCGACGGAAATGACTTCGATTGTCAGACCCCTACGCTAGGTTCCCTGCGTGCTGGGTTCTGGCTTGCGCGGCTGCAAAAGCCTCGCTATCTTGCCCGCCTTGTTGTTGGCGGGTGAGGCGTGTCCGGTTCCCGGTGCGAGCGCCCTCCAAACCCCTTAGGAGCTTTCGATGCGTACACCTGTTTCCCGTCTGACCCTCTCTCGTTCGTCTCTGTTTGCGGCCTCTCTACTCGGCGTGACCTTGCTTTTCGGCTGCGGCAACGCCGAACAAGAAGACTGGACTCCCGTTGATCCGAGCGAAGTGGAAGGCAATGATGTTCCGCTGGCTCCGCTGGGTGCGCTGAAGGCCGATGCACCGTCGGATTCCTCGATTGCGTTTGAGGGCAAGGCCGACGTGGTGCTGCCGGTGCGCGCCGATGTGCTGTCGATTCAGACCACCGTCAAGAACCAGGCCTCACGCGGCGTGTGCTCGATCTTCTCGACGATGGGTCTGGTGGAGTCGCTGTACCGCAAGGCCGGCATGATGACCAACCCTGACTTTTCGGAGCAGTACCTGCAGTGGTCGGTGAAGAGCCAGCTCAACGCGTTTCCCACTAGCTCTGGATCGAACGACTACTACAACCTCAAGGCGGTGAGCACTTATGGTGTCCCGACGGAGGACAAGTGGCCGTACGAGCCGACCCAGTGGGACGTGACCAAGGACCCGCGCTGCACTGGAACCGGCGACGGTCTGCCCACGATCTGCTATACGAACGGCAATCCTCCAGCGGCAGCGACGAGCGCCACCAAGTATAAGCTGCCGGCGGGTCGCTGGGTTTCGACCAGCTCGGTGAAGAACGTGATCTTCGAGAAGAAGCAGGGCATGGTCGTCGGCCTCAACTTTTTCTATCAGGCATGGAATCACCGTCGGTCGGCGCTCCCGGTCAGCTCAACGTATTTCCAGAAGGGCTACGTCCTGTATCCCAACGCCGATGACAAGACCGCTTCGGCGAAGCAGCCGGCGGGTCACTCGGTGCAGCTGGTGGGCTACGACGACGAGCTGGAAATTCAGCAGATGGACAAGGACGGTCGTCCGGCGGTCGATTCGGCGGGCAAGCCGATCAAGCAGAAGGGCTTCTACCTGTTCAAGAACAGCTGGGGCACTGCCAACTTCGGCGTGAGCAACTCGAAGGCGCCGGGCTACGGCTGGATCTCGTACCGCTACGTGCAAGAGTACGGTACGGTCTACACTTCGGACCCCCCGAAGCTGCCGTAACCACTCGCGCCGCTGCGGGAGCCAGCACGAAAAGGAACAAGGGACGCGATGCGACTGGGAGTGATTGGTACGGGTTACGTCGGGTTGGTGGCGGGCGTTGGCTTTGCTGACTTTGGCAACGACGTCGTCTGTATCGACATCGACGAGCAGCGCATCGCTCGCTTACGCAGTGGCGAAGTCCCCATTCATGAGCCGGGGCTGCCCGAGCTGCTCTGTCAAAATGTGGCAGCCGGGCGGCTCCGTTTCTCGACCGATTTTGCCGAGGCGACCCAAGACGCCGACGTGATCTTGCTGTGCGTGGGAACTCCGCCTTCGCCGGATGGTCGTGCGGATCTGTCGCAGGTCTATGCCGCCGCCGAGGCCGTTGGTCGTCACTTGTCGTCGGAGTTCACGGTCCTGGTGGACAAATCGACGGTGCCGGTGGGAACCGCCGAGCGTGTCCGCGACATCGTGGCGCAAGTGACCGACAAGGCCTTTGCGGTGGCGTCCAATCCTGAGTTTCTCAAGGAAGGCAGCGCGGTCGAAGACTTTCTGCGTCCAGATCGGGTGATCTTGGGCGTCGGTCCGGGTGCCGGCCCCGCGGGGCGCTTGCCGTCGCTGTTGACCAGTGAACAGGTGGATGAGCGCGCGCGGATTGTGCTCCGCCAGCTCTATTCCGCGGTGGTGCGCAAGAACGATCGACTCCTGTTTATGGATGCGCGCTCCGCCGAGCTGACCAAGTACGCGAGCAATGCCTACCTCGCCATGCGGATCTCGTTTATGAATGACGTGGCGCGGCTCTGTGAGCAGATTGGCGCCGATGTCGAGCTGGTCCGGCGAGGCATGGGAATGGATCAGCGAATTGGTCCGAGCTTTCTGTTTCCCGGCGTCGGCTATGGCGGCTCCTGTTTTCCCAAAGACACCCGCGCGCTGCTTCATATTGCTGAGGATGCCGGGTTGTCGCTGCCACTCGTCGAGGCCACTGAGTCGATCAACCATCGCCAGAAGCGCCTGCTGTTTCACAAGCTGCTCGCTCAGCTGGGGATCTCCGAACAGCAGCCCCAGGCGCTGCACGACAAAGTGATCGCGGTGTGGGGTCTGGCCTTCAAGCCCGAGACCGATGACGTCCGAGAAGCGCCCGCGCTGACCCTCATCGAAAAACTGGTGCAGCTGGGAGCGACGGTGCGCGCCTACGATCCAGTGGCCGGCGAGACCGCGAAACAGAGTCTGTCTGCGGTGCTGCAAGACCGCATGTCGCAGGTGGAGATTGTCGCCAATGCCTACGATGCGCTGAAGGGAGCCGATGCGCTCTGTCTGTGTACGGAGTGGCGGCAGCTCCGTCAGCCCGATTTCCGAAAGATGGCTCGCTTGATGCGCGGCAAGCTGCTGCTCGACGGTAGAAACATCTGGGACCCCGCGCAAGTGCGGGCGATGGGTCTCCGCTACGAGGGAATAGGTCGGCGCTAACGCGGCTTGGTGCGGACGGGGGCGAGTCGGGTGCGGGTCGGCATGTGACCCGCGAGGTCGCGAGACTACGGAACGGGAGTGTTGACCAGCGCTTGATAGGGTCGGCAGGGCTGACCGCGCAGCGATGGGCAGATCGGCAGCGAAGCTGGCACGGTCACACCACTCACCACTGGAAGCAGAATGCTCGACGGTTGCGCGGCGGAGTGTGCAATCCGATGGGTCGAGCCGACGGGAATCATGCCGGCCTGGAAGCGCCACTCGGCGTGGTTGCCACCGGGCGTTCCCACCGACAGTCGAAGCCGCGAGCCCTTGCGGAAGGCGTGACCGAAGCCAGGAATTCCCATCCGCACCTCGGTCCACTTGTCCGCGGGAAGTGGCGCCGCATCCGCCTCACGATAGCCATGCTCGGGCCACAGCGGAGTTGCTTCCCGCGCCAGGGCGCGCATGCTCGAACGGAGAGCGCCGGCCTGCACGAACAGCTCTTGACCATCGGTGCGAAGCTCGCTCAGCACCACCTGAAGGTCGGCATCTGGAGCGCTCGACTGCACATACAGATCAACGCTCGCGGTTCCGACCATGACCGTGTCTTCCGTCATCGGCTCGGAGACCCACGCGACCGACTTGCTGGTCTCGAGCGGCTTCCAGTCCCACTTCGGAATCAGCCCCCAGATGTCGCCACCGCTCGCCAGGTTGCTGCGCTGACCGACGCTCGGATCGAACTGGAACTGCGAGGCCCCACTTGGTTCGGTCGGCGCCGTCGCGGTCATGCTGCCATCCTTGCGGAAGTAGTAGCGCACCGGCTGCGTCTTGGGAGGCCACGCCGGGAACGTGGCTTGATAGCGAGCTTCCGGCGCACCGACGTTGCTGGTTCCTCCCGACTCAAACAGCACGCGCACGATCGGCTCGGCTTCATAGGCCGCGCGGGCGGCTTCCCAGGAGGGCTTGTCGGCGTGGCGGTCGGGCGGCAGCTCAATCTTGGCTCCGTAAATTTCCTTGAACAGCATCGGCGCGAGCACTCGCAGCTGCTGATCGATCTGCGGCACTTTGCGCGCGACGTACAGATCCAGGAAGGTCTTCCACTCGACGAGAATCTGCGGCGCAAAGCCATCGGGATGCACGCCGTTGTACATGTGGAAGCGCACGAGCGGCGAGTTCTTGAAGCGATTGAGCAGCGTCATAAAGTACGGGCCGGTCTGCTCGTCCTGCCACGCTCCGGCGAGGAACACTGGCACGTTGATGTCGCCAATCATCGTCTCCGGATTGATCGGATCGCCGATCTCCGGTGGATAGAACTGATTCCGCTTGATGAGGTCGAGCAGGTTCGCCTTCTGGCCATGGAGCAGCTGATTTTCTTTGCAGGTCAGATCTCCCGCGTCGACCATGCCCTGTTCCCAGCCTTGCTTGTACGGCCCCGCTTTATCGAGGACTCCGGTGATCCAGCGCACCGCAAAGCCGGTGTTCAGGATGCCGCCCGGAGCCAGGGTCATGAACATATTGCCGACGACGGACAGCGGCGTGATGGCGGCCAGGCTCGGTGGCCGCTGCGGCGCTACGAACAGCTGGCTGATGCCCGGATAAGACAGACCGGTCATTCCGACCATGTGATGGAGCACCCACGGCTGCGCAGCGACGGTCTCGATGACGTCGTAGGAGTCCATCTTTTGCATCGTGTCGAAGAAGTCGTAGGCGCCGCCCGAGCAGCCGGTACCGCGGACGTTGACACCGACCGTGGCGTAGCCGTTGAGAGCCGCCAGCATCGCGCTCGGATCGGTCGGCGGAGTACACAGCGCAGGGAAGGCGCCGCACAGTCCAGAGAACTGTTCGTAAGGCTTGCCGGGTCTCGAGGGCTCGTAGCCGGAGTAGTTCACCACCGTCGGATACGGACCCTTTTCGACCGGACCCGGCAGCGTCACGTAAACCGACAGCTGGGTGCCGTCTCGAGTGGTGAGGTAGCCAAAGCCTTGCTCGAGCTTTTGGCTGCTGTAGAACGACTGATCCTTGCGGCTTGTCTCGATGGAATAGACCGTCAGCGCGCCGGTGCGATCTTCGGGATCGACGCCGGTCCGCTTGATGACGTAGCCACTGCCCGGCTTGACCTTGCGGAACAGGAAGCTGCCCAGCTCGTCGGCGGTGCCCGTCTGGACCAGCAGTCCAGCCGCATCGAAGAGCTGCAAGGTCGCGGCAGCAGGGGCGTGGGTGACGGCCAGCTGCTCGATGCTTTGGCGGACGCTGAAGCTAGCCTTCGGCTCCGGCGCAAGCTGGTCCTCGGAACAAGCGGAACACAACGCGGCGCAAGTGGCCGCAACGCTCAGAAGTCGTCGTCGCATGCGCCGGAGCATACTTATTTCGCGGAGCGCGAGCCATTGTTGTTACGGACCCGCTTTTCGCGATAAGAAGTGGTGGTATCTGACCTATGAGCAAAGAGCGGCATCAGCGCGACGATTCGAGCGTGGTCATTGACCGGAAGGCCTCCACCAAGGTCAAGCCACCGCGCATGTACAAGGTCCTTCTTCACAACGATGACTACACAACGATGGAGTTCGTGGTCGCGATTCTGGAGACGATCTTTCACCACTCGAATGCGGCGGCGATGCAGATCATGCTCCACATTCACCATGGCGGCGTCGGCGTCGCGGGCGTCTTCACCTATGAAGTTGCGGAGTCCAAGGTCGCCAGGGTGATGGCGCTCGCGCGGGAAGCCAAGTTCCCGCTGCTCTGTACCTGTGAGCCCGAATAGAGGCGGACTGCTCTGCGCTGCTACGACGGGGCGGACGGACTCGGCGGGCTCAGGTTGGCGACGGCTTGATCGACTTGATCCACGGGCTGGTCGGGCATCGGCTCGGTATGATGGAAGACGTGGTAGTTGATGACGCGTCGACCGGCTTCATCCAGGCTCAGGATGTCGACGAAGCGGTGGCCAAACACGATGTCTTTGGTGCGGTATCCATAGCGGGCGTGTACCGACTGCGAGAGCGTGTTGTCGATGCCCAGGAACGACACCACCAGCTCGACATTCCCTCTGCCAAGCGACTCCGTGGTGGCGTCGGCGAGCAGGCTGTCCGGGGTGATTACATGGGTTGCGGTCCAGGTCAGCGCAAACACTGGCGACTGGCTGCGGGTGAGGGGTAGCTCGTAGAAGCGGCGGATTTGCTCGCCCTCGATGGTGCGTTCGGTGCGGAACAGCCACAGCCGTAGCTGCGCTTCGACGACCTGGTTGCCGCGCTCGTTGGCGACGCGGAAAACGAGGCAGCGCAGGCCGTCGCGAACCGTGATGATCGCGACCCGACTAAACAAGATTCGCGCCGTGGGTCGAGCGAACTTTGAAAAGAACAGTCCAGTCATCACCGCCATTGAGATCATTCCGATCATCGCCTCGAAGGTGACGACCAAGTGACAGAAGGGACTGACCGGCGCCATCTTTCCGTAGCCGATGGTCGCCATGGTCTGCACGCTGAAGGCGTAGGCGTCGCCCCACGAGCCCGGACGCGCGTTCTCGATCCCTCCCGGATTGAGCCAGTACAGCGTCGCAAACGCCGAGTTGCTGAGCAGGTAAAACGCCATCAGCGCCGCCAGAAAGCGCGGCCAGCTGGCACCGATCAGCTGATGGTACAGGTCGCTGAGCGGCTGTCGGGCCATGCCGATGCGGATGACATCAATGGTTCCATCCCGATTTACAACCGACGGGGTACTCTGTGGGGGCGTCTTCTTGGCCACGTTAACTTCCCATCTTATCGGACGTCCACCGGCAGTCCTAGCGCCATCCGGAGTGCGCGCCCGGCCCGCTCCGTACTGTGGTGCTCGCGCAGATAGTCGAGCCCCGCTTCGCGCAGTCGCAGACGGAGCGCGCCGTCACGGCACAGCCTGGTCAGTCGCTCGGCAAAGCCTGCTGGATCATCGCTCAGCAGCAGCTCGCGATCGTCGTGGAGCGGCAGACCCGAGGCTCCGTCGCTGGTTGTCACCGTGGGAACGCCGAGCCGCAGCGAGTCGAGCAGCTTGATCCGCACTCCCGAGCCACCAAATACCGGGGCCGCCAGCGCCGCTGCATTCGTCAGAAACTCACGCAGATCGGGCACAAAGCCGATCACTTCGATTCCTGTTCCGCTCCACAGCGACGGGACTTGCAGCGGACCGTGCGGATCTTTGGGCAGACCGGAACCCGCAATTGTCAGCGTCGCCGACGGCAAGCGTGCCAGCAAAAGCGGCCACACCTTCTGACACAGCCAGTCGAGCCCCGCGACGTTGGGATGCCAGGTCAGATTGCCGATGTAGACCACGCGCGGTGCCAAATCAGTGGACAGCTCGATGGCGGGCGGCTCGACGGGGGCCAGCTCCACCACCGGCGGCACGGTCAGCGGCTGTATGGCTCGCCCCAGTCGGGCCAGCGAGAGCGCTCGAAGCCGCTGCGCATCCCGATCGGAAATCGCCACCACAGCGTCGGCTTCGCACAGGATCTTTGCCTCATGCTGCGCGGCGGCTTGGGACTCGCGCTCGGCGAGCCAGCGCAGCGGCAGGGGCTGCTTGGCCGCGAACTGGGCAAAGAACTCACTCTCGACGTTGTGACATTCCACCACCACCCGCGCAGTCGGACAGAGCTTGCGAATCAGCGGCAGATAGACCGCCATTCCCAAGTGGTCGATGTAAATCACCTCCCAGCGTGGGCCGGACGACTCGGCGGAAAGCTCACAGGTCAGCGCTGCCGCGACGGACGACGAGCGCCACTTGGCGAGCAGATACGGCGTTCCGTGGAGCAGTCGGATGAGCGCGACCTCGGCCAGCTTGCGCTTGTGCTGTCGCAGATGAATGGGGTGCTCAATAGGCGGAACGATCGACAGCGTCGGCGGATTGTCCAGCGCTCGCCGGAAGCCACTCAGGTCATCGACCGAGACCCCGTCTTCGGTCAGCGAGAACACGCGCAGCACGCGCAGCTCTGGCTGGGCGCACAACAGTCGCAGCTGGCTGAGCGAGCGCACCCGTCCGCCGTGCAGTGGTGGCCACGGAAACTCGCTCGTCAGGTAGAAGATGCGCATGACGGAGGGGAAGGATTGCACAGATTCGTGCCTTTACGACGCCACGATGATGCCGCCGTGGTAAGCGTGAGATTCTTTTGAAAGCGAGGCAGAGATGGCGGAGATTACCTTCACCCTCAATGGACAGGCGCGGACCGCGCAGATTTCCGACGACGAGAGCTTGCTGGAGCTGCTCCGAGAGCGCTGCCACATCACCTCGGCCAAGGATGCGTGCGCACCGTCGGGTCAGTGTGGGGCGTGCGTGGTGCTGGTCGACGGTGAAAAGAAGACATCCTGTGCTTTTCCGGCCCACAAGGTCGCGGGGCGCAGCGTCGTCACGCTCGAAGGACTGAGCAGTCGTGAGCGAGACGCCCTCGGTGCCGCCTTTGCCGAGAGTGGCGCGGTGCAGTGCGGCTTCTGCATTCCCGGCATGGTGATGTGCGGCAAGCATCTTATCGACAAAAACCCGTCGCCGTCGCGGTCCGAGATTGGCAAGGCTCTGTCCGGTCACCTCTGCCGCTGCACGGGCTACGTCAAGATCGTCGACGCGATTGAGCAAGCGGCGGCTGGCCTGCGGGGCGAGTCGCCGCCGTCTTGTGATCGCTCGGGTCAGATTGGCACGGCGCTGCCGCGCTTCCGGGGCAAAGAGATGGCGCTCGGCGAGTTCGCCTACGTCGACGATCTGACGGTTCCAGCGATGCTCCATGGCGCGCTGCTTTTGTCGGCCCACCCTCGGGCCAAGCTGCTGTCGATCGATACCAGCGCGGCACGGGCGCTGCCGGGGGTTCAGACGGTGATCGGCGCCAGCGACGTGCCGGGGCAGCGTTATCAGGGTCTGATTTACCGCGACTGGCCAGTCTTCGTTGCCGTCGGGGAAGAGACCCGTTACGTCGGCGATGTCATCTGTGCTGTCGCTGCCGAGACGAGACAGCTGGCCCGCGAAGCCGCCGCGCTCATCGAGGTGCGCTACGAGGTGCTGCCACCGCTGGCAAGCACCGACGAGGCACTGGCTCCGGGGGCACCGCTTTTGCATCCCGAAAATGGCCATCTTGACAACATCCTGTCGACCTCGCGAGTGGAACGCGGCGATGTCAGCAAGGCCGAAGCCGAGAGCGCCGTCATCGTCGAGGAGACCTTCCAGACCCAGTTCATCGAGCATGCCTTCATGGAGCCCGAGAGCTGTCTGGCGGTGCCGGTCGGCGCGCGCGATCTCGACGGAACGCCGGCGCCGTCGCTGCATGTCTATTCTCAAGGGCAGGGGGTCTATGATGATCTGCGCCAGCTATCGTCGGTGCTCGGGCTCTCGGATGACAAGCTGCGGGTGACGCTCGTCTCAGCGGGCGGCGCTTTTGGCGGCAAGGAAGATCTGTCGGTGCAGGCGCAGACGGCGCTGCTGGCCAAGATTACCGGTCGGCCCGTCAAGCTGACCCTCGATCGCGTCGAGTCGATCCGGCTGCATCCCAAGCGCCATCCGCTCAAGATGCGCTATCGGGTGGGCTGTGCTGCCGACGGGAGGCTGACGTTTGTGAAGGTGGATCTCGTCGGCGACAAAGGCGCTTATGCGTCCGTCGGGAGCAAGGTCATCGAGCGAGCCTGCGGTCACGCCACCGGCGCCTATGACGTCGACAACGTCGATGTGAAGGGCGTCGCGGTCTACACCAACAACCCACCGTGCGGCGCCATGCGAGGCTTTGGCGCCAACCAGGCCAACTTCGCGATGGAGTCGGCCCTCGACATGCTTGCCGAAAAGCTCGGGCTCGACGCCTGGGAGATTCGCTTCCGCAACGCGCTCTACGACGGGGCGACCTTCTGTTCAGGGCAAAAGCTGCGCGCGGTGGGACTCAAGCAGACCCTCGAGGCGGTCAGGCCCCACTACCTGGCGGCACGGGCTGCGGGCAAGGCGGTCGGGCTGGCCTGCGGGATCAAAAACGTCGGCATTGGCAACGGCATGGCCGACATCGGGCGGGCCGCGCTGCTGGTTCACAGCGACGGCAAGATTGCGATCGCCAACGGCTACACCGAGATGGGACAGGGCCTGTTTACGATCCTGATCCAGGTCGCGAGTACGGTGACGGGCCTGCCGCCCGAGGTCTTCGTGGCGACAGTGGATACGGCAGACAAGGTCTCCTCGGGGATGACCACGGCCTCGCGCGCGACGGTCTGTGCGGGGCGGGCGGTGATGGATGCCGGGCGCAAGCTCAAAGCGGCGCTACAGACCTCATCGCTGGCCGAGCTTTCCGGGCAGCGCTTCGACGGTGAGTTTGTGTTCGACAAGACCTCGCCGCTGGGCTCTGACGTCAAAGATCCGATCACCCACCTGTCGTTTGGCTATGCCACCCAGCTGTGCATTCTCGACGACAGCGGCAAGGTCGAGCGCGTGGTGGCGGCGCACGACGTCGGGCGGACGCTCAATCCAAAGCTGCTGGCGGGACAGATTGAGGGCTCGATCCACATGGGACTCGGCTTTGCCCTCACCGAGGAGCTGATCGTCGAGGGTGGCCAGATCAAGAATCCGACCCTGCGCGGCATCGGGCTGATTCGCGCCGAGCCGATGCCAGCGATTGACGTGCTGCTCATCGAGGAGCCGGAGCCCGATGGTCCGTTTGGTGCCAAGGGTGTCGGTGAGATCGGTCTGGTGCCGACGGCGCCGGCGGTGGCCAACGCGCTGTACCAGTTCGACAAGGTGCGGCGGCTTTCGCTGCCGATGCGCGACTCGAACGCGGCGCGCGCGCTCCATCCCCAGCCCAAGCGAGCGACGGCCAAAGCGGGCTAGCGACCCTTACGGCGCATTTTCCGACAGTCCCACCGGCGAAACAAACGGCAGCCGGCCTTCTCGCACAAAATAGGCGCCACTCGACCGCTGCTCACTTGGCGTCGTGAAGCGATACTGATACATGCTGACCCGGACCTGGCTCGGGCGTCGGCCTTGAAAAGGATCGCTCTCGAACAGCCACAGCACATCGGGCGCGCCTTCGAGCAGCCGCAAAAGCAGCACCTCCAGCCACGGGCTCTCACTCGGCTTGCCGAGCGCCGCAAACCAAAACTGCCAGTCGAGCCGAGGCTGATGCGGGGCATTCCAGCGTGGCCGGCGCATCACGTCGCCCGGCTTGTAGCGCAGCGGATACTCGCGCCAGGTGACACCGTCTTGGCTGCCCTCGACGATCAGCTCGGGCCGCGTCGTCGTCATTGCGGCAAACGGACCGTAGTGCGAGACCGCTTGAAGCGGCGCCGTCAGCTGCATCGCTTGATGAATCACCGGCGGCACCGCCGTCCGAAAGCGCACCGTCCACAGCAGATGTCCAAGGCTGGCGCAAAACAGCACGGCGGCGAGCGCGACCCTCGGCAGTCCCCACCACAAGGACCGAGGCTGGCTCACTTGACTGGGCTCGTCGAAGGTCGGTCCCGGCTCGGGCGAAAGCCGCGACAGCCACTCGGGCGGCAAGAGCAGCAGCGACAGCAGCAGCGCCTCCAAGTTGAAGTAGCCATAGTTGCCGGTCAAAAAGATCCCAAGCTGGAGCAGCACCGTCGGCAGCAGCACATACGGACGCCAGCGCCGCACCACGATGCCCAGCGGCAAGAGGGTCTCAATCACCAGCGTCCCCACCACCAGCGCCTTTTTCACCAGGTCGGGCAGCGCATGCGCGTAGTAGCCAAGCACCGTCGGCAGCGGCTGCGTCTCGAAGTGGTAGTGCAGGGCGCTCAGGTTGCGCCAGGAGGGGTCGCCAGCCGCCAGCTTGACCCAACCCGAGCCGAACAGAAGCCTCATCAGCAGCCACAAAAAGAACCATCTCCCGACGGCTACCAGCACCAGCGGCTGCGGCTTGCGCCAGCGGATCGGCACCGCGAGGAGCGCCAGCACGCCCATTTCCGACAGCAGCGCGTCCCACTGGAACGACAGAAACGGCCCGCCGATCGACAGAAACGACAGGTGACACAGCCAGGCCACCGCCAGCATCGGCCAGACCAGGCGCAGCGCAAAGACGAGCAGCCCCGACAAGAGCCCTAGCCCACAGACTGCAAGCAGCGCTGTGTTGGTCCGACTCAGCCAAAACAGCGTCGGCAGCAGCAGATACTTGCGGCTGCCAAGCTCACTGGCCACCGAGCCCAGCATGACCTGCGTCGGCAGCAGTCCGTGCTCGCCAAACAGACCGGGCAGCTGGGGCCACAGCGACGCAAATGCGATGAAGTAGAGCAGACCAAGGAGCCGGACAAACAGCCCATCACGGCCAGCGGACAGCGGCAGCTGCGGAAGCTCCGTGGGCAGGAGCCAGGAACGCAGCCGCTGACGCTGGCTTAGGCTCACGGTTTTTCGACGACCGGACGGGCTTTGGTGGGCCGACTATCGAGGTACAGGAGCACGCCGCCGGCAATGCCGAGCACTCCTGCACCGACGACCAGGCTGACGCCGGGGGCCAGGTTGTCGTACTTGTTGGCGCAGTGATAGCCGCTGAGTCCGAGGTTGGGGCAGTCCGGCGTGAACACCGGCATGTTGTGCTGATAGAGCAGGACCGCGCCACCGGCGAGGAGTCCGACAGCTCCGACGGTGGCAGCGATGCCAAGTCCAGTCAGCCACGAGCGGCGGCCACTCTGGGCGGTCAGGCTGAGCCGTAGCGTCATCGGCTGGCCCCCGGCGGCGACCTCGACTTGCTGACGGACTCGGTGATGCCGGTCGTCCTCGACGACGAGGTTGTGGACGCCTGCGGCCAACAGGTAGGAAGCCGGGGTTCGCTCGCTGCGCATGCTGCCGTCAATGGTGACGGTGGCTCCGGGCGGCTCGGTCTCGACGATCAGGATGCCGCTTTCGCCGATGCGGGGCTCGGTGAGCTGTGGACCGCGCGGCGGCACTTCTCGCGTCAGGCGCTCCGCGGCGCGGACGATCATCAGGCGCACGTCGTCGGTGCTGCACACATCACAGCGCTCCTGAATCGGCGGCGCGCTCTGGCCCGAAAACAGGTCGCGCATCTGAAACTTCAGCGAGAACGTTGACAGCTCGAGGCGCTGCACTTCGCCTTCAATCACTCGTCGGACACCGAGCAGCTGCGCCAGCCGTCCATAGCAGCTTGCCGTCGTACAGCCGAGCAGTCGCAGCTCACTCCCGAGCAGACTCTCGACCTCCTGCTGGCTGCGCACCGAGTAGCCACCGCGCTGGATCGTCGCCGTCATGCTGCCGCGCAGATCGCTCGCGACCTCCTCGGCCATGCCCGAAAACAGCAGCTTGGAGATCGCGATCGGCTCACTCGGTAGCGGTTCGCTCTGGTTCTGCGGCGCGCGCGCTGCGGGCGGAGCGGCACTGCCCACAAGCGGCGACAGGATCAGCCACCCGACAGGCAGAAGGAGAAGCGCGGTTGGCGAGCGCCTCTGCAAACCAGTTTGGACCATGACAGTTATAAGAATCGCACGGTGGCGGTCGTGTCAATTGTCGTCCGCACGGACGCTGCGGGAAGCAAGCCGCCCATCACGGTGCTGTAAGGCAACCAGAGCCAGCACTCCGATCAGCACCGCAAACCACAGCGTCTGGACGCGAATGATGAGCGTCACTGCGACGGCACTCGAGCGAGACATCGCGACCAGCTCGGCCAGCATCAGCGCCATGCCACCCTCGGTGACCCCCAGCCCACCGGGGACAAACGCCAGCGCTCCGGCCACCGTCATCACCGCGTAAATGAAGGTTGCCAGCGTCACCGAGACCTGTCCCCCGTCGGAAAAGCCGCGAATCATCAGGTAGAACGCCAGACACTCGGCAAACCACGACAGCACCGAGGACAGCGTCGCCACGAGCAGCGGCACCGGGCGCAGCAGTCGATAGGCGGCGTCATAGAACTCGCGCAGCTTCGGGGCCAGGCGCGGGCCGACCCGAGGAATGCGGGCCAGCCAGCCGAGGACCAGATAGACCAGCGAGCGCCACGAAGCGACCAGCAGCAGCCCGATGCACAGCGACAGCCCAATCGCGAGCAGGTAGTGATGCTCCGGCTTCATCCACGTCGCGACGCCGATCAGCATCAGCAGCAGCAAGCCGATCAGATCGGTCAGTCGCTCGGCGAGCACAATCGGAGCGGTGCGGGCAATCGGCTGGCCGAAGCTCTCGCGCAGCAGATAGGACTTGAGCACCTCGCCCACTTTTCCCGGCGTCACCGTCAGCGAAAAGCCCGCCAAAAAAATCAGCAGCGAGTCGTAGAGCGGCAGCGGGCGCTCGGGCAAAGCTTCAGTTCCGTCGCTGGGCACCGACACAGGCCGCCGCATCGGCCAGGTCGGCACGTCGAGCAAGCGGAGGTAGTACTGCCAGCGCAGAAAGCGAAACAGATAGTTTACCGACGCCAGCAGGAACCCGAGCAGCAGCAGCAGCGGTGGGAAGCTCCGCAGCTGCCCAAGGACCGCCCGCCCTTCGCCATACCCCACCGCGAGCAAGGTGTAGAGCGCTACGCCAGCTACCACCGATACGATCACCCCGCGTGCGGTCCGACTCACGAGCTGGACCTTCGCCCAGGTAACTAGCCCTGTCAAGTGCGCCCAGGGCCTCTAGCCCCGTCGCTGTAACATAGCTTCTGGCGAACTGTGCCTTCGATGGCGTGGCGCTGTGAAATCGGAGATGCTCATCAATACCCATGACCACCAACGCCGAACATCCTCCGACGATCGAGCTTGGGGGAGCCCGCCTACGCCCGCTTCGGATGGCGGATGCTGCCGCGCTGTATGACTACTTGCGGAATCCGCTGGTGACCGAGCGCACCAGCTTTCCCGTCATCACGTTGCCGATGGTCGAAGCCATGATCGCGCGCTATCAGAGCCGCTGGGCACAAGGCGAGCTGTCCAAGTGGGGAATCGTGCTGGCTCACGATGACGTGCTCGTCGGTACTTGCGGATTCAACGACTGGTCGAAGCCCCACCGCTGGGCCGAGCTGGCGTACGATCTGGCGCAGCCTCAGTGGGGCCAAGGACTGATGCAACAGGCCGTGAGCGCCGTGCTCGATTGGACCTATCAGCAGGACCAGATCGATCGCGTACATGCGTACGTGCGCGTCGACAACCAGCGCTCGGTGCGTTTGCTCGATCGAAATGGATTCCAGCGCGAGGGCTGTCTGCGCAGCTACCGAGTCTGTCGCGGCCAGCCATACGACTTCTTCATCTACGGACTCCTCCGCGCCGACTGGCCAGGGTCCGCGGTGCGGTTATGAATCGTCGTCGCTTTTTCTTTTTCACACTCACGCTGCTCAGTTCCTTACGCGCTGCGCGATCGTCTCCGCTCGGCAAAGCCATTTACATTCAGCCGCTCGGCGATGCGCTTCCGGAGGAAGACGTGTCCCTGGTAGTCTTGGCCCTGCGCGAGCTGTACGGAATGGATGTGAGACTCCTTTCGCGAACGCCGCTCCCACAGGCTGCCTACTATCCTGCGGGTCGGCGGTATCGCGCCGAACGACTGCTGGATTATCTGGCACCGCGACTCCCAAGCGATGGCGAGCGGATCTTGGGACTGACCGCTGCGGACATCTCAACCACCAAAGGGAAGGTCTATGACTGGGGAGTGCTGGGGCTCGGCTCGATGGACGGGGCGGCGGGGGTTCTGTCGGCGTTCCGTTGTCACAAAAAGAGTCGCGGAGCCGAGCATGCGCGGCAGCGTCTGGCGAAAGTTGCGGTTCATGAAATGGGACACACGCTTGGACTTCCACACTGCGCCACCGGCGGATGTCTGATGCATGATGGCGAGGGCTCGGTCCTGACGACGGATACCGAATACGATCTCTGTTCGCGCTGCCGAGCACGGCTCGCTTCGGAGGGAAGACCGATTCCGCCAAGCCCAAAGATTCCCTGGCCGCATCCGTAACCGCAAAAGTCGCCCGCAGCCCATCAAGCTGCTTCGCGCGCAAGCACTGCTGCGGAACGACTTCCGGCCAGCCAAAAACATTTTTTTGGCGTTTGGCAGCGCTGCCAGCATGCGTTTGCAGATTTTTGCGGAGCTTGACCGCGCTGCCGCTTGAATTTGGCGGTCTGGGTGGCTGGACCCAACGGCTGCCGCTTGGAACTTGGGACTTTTTGGGCCGGACCCTGCGGATGCCGCTAAAACTTTGCGATTTTTGGGCCGGACCCTGCGATTACCGCTTGGAACTTGCAACTTTTTTGCCCGGCGAGCCCGGCTGCCAGCAGCAACTGGGACTTTTTTGTAAGGCGCGGGAAATTTCCCCGTTCGCCAAGAACTTTTTGGGGAGTGGATGCCAGCAGGTCCCGCGCAGACCTTGCGAAATCTGGCTGGCCCTGCCACTTGACCTGTCAAGACGGGCAGGCTAGCGTGGGTGGCATGCCTGCACCGACGACACCGGCCACCGCCTCCAAGGGTACTGTCCTGATCGCTGACGATGATCCGGAGATTCTGACGATGCTGTCGCTCCGACTCAGCAAGAAGGGCTACAAGGTCTTCGAGGCCGCCGATGGGCTTCAGACGATTCAGATCGCGCGTGACAAGCGTCCTGATCTGGTCCTGCTCGACGTGATGATGCCGGGCAAAAATGGCTGGGAGGTTGCTCGCGAGCTGCGCAACGACCCCACCTTTGCCAGCGTCGGAATCGTGATGCTGACGGCCATCGGCGAGAAGGTCAACGAGATGACCTCGCCGCTCTACGGTGCCGATGAGTACGTCGACAAGCCGTTCGACTTCACCGATCTGGAAGGCAAGATCGGTCGGGTCATCGCCGCCCGGAAGAAGTCCGCCAAGTAAGCAATAAGCTCCTGCGCCGTGGTCCGAGCCATGCGATAATGGCTGCACTTGAGAAGCGCGATGAGAGGGGCAACGCGTGTGCTCGTGGTGACGGTGGGGCTGTGCAGCCTGCTTCAGGCTGCCGACGCCAAAAAGTCACTCAATGCGCAAGCGGCAGCAAGCAAACAGAAGGCGGAGCACAACGCCGAGCAAGGGCTCGCGGCGCTCAAGGCTGGACAGTTTGCTCAGGCTGCGCAGGCTTTCATCGAGGGTTTCCGGACAAGTCCCAATCCCAAGTGGCTTCTGTACTTGGGGCAGGTGGCAGCGGCGGAGAAGAAGCCGGTCGAGGCGCGGGATCTGCTGCGCCGCTTCCTGAGTGACTCGACGGTGGAGACCGATGATCCGCTGCGCAAGGAAGCACAGACGCTGCTCGACTCGCTGCCGGTCGTCGATGCGGGTGAGATTCTGGTGGTTGGTCCGCGTGGGGCGCAGCTCTCCGTCGATGGTCGCTTTGTCGGCAGTCTGCCGCTGTCGTCGCCGCTGCTGGTACCAACGGGACCTCATCACGTGGTGGCCAGTCAGGACAAGTGGCAGGCCGCTGGAGAGGTGAAGACTCGCCTGGCGCGTCAGGTGGAGCTGCGCTTCAAGTCGGGTTCGGATGTGGCGGTGGTGACGCTTCCTCCGGCGGTGCTGGTCGTCGACCAAGCGCCCGATGCCCAGACGGCGGAGGCGGTGCAAAAGAAGATACAGACCGCGCTCAGCCGCGAGAGTTATGCGGTGGTGCCGCGTCGCGCGATCGAGACCTATGCCAAAGAGCTGGCCTCTTGCCTCGGCGATGTCAGCTGTCTGCGCAAAGCAGGGGCACGGTTTGGCGTCGAGTTTGTGCTGTGGACTCGCACCGAAAAGCAGGGCAGCGGCTGGACCATCGAGCTACAACTCCGCGACGCTGCGACGGGGGCCGAGCTGGGGAGCCAGAGCGCCAAGTGTGACTCGTGTGCAATTGAGGGACTGCTACCGAAGGTGGGCGAGAGCACCGGCTCGCTGACCAGTGCTGCCGTCAGTCGCGATCGTGGGGAGCTGGAGGTGCGGTCTCATCCCGCTGGGGCCGAGGTCTTTCTCGATGGACAGAGCCTTGGCGAAGCCCCACTCAAGCTGCCGCTGCTCGCAGGTCGGTACGCGCTGATTGTTCGCAAGCCGGGCTATATCGATCACTCGCAGCAGATCGAACTCCAGGGCAGTGGGCCGCTGGTCATTGATGCCAACCTGCTCGATCGGGATGCCCAGATGGAGCCCTCGCCGTCGGCGCGTCGGGAGCCGCTGCCGCTGATTGCGACCAGCAAGAGACCCTTGTGGCGGATTGCCGTCGGTGCCTCGGCTGCGGGCGTGGGCGTGATCCTGATCGGCTTTGGAGTCAGTGCATTTGTCCAAAACGGAGTCGTTCTCGATGGCAGCTGTCCGACTTCCCTGGGAACCCAGCGCTGCCAGTTCGGCACAACCGTGCCAGGCATCGCTCTGACGGTCTCTGGCGCGCTCTTGGCGGGTGCCGGAGTGGCCCTTATGGCCTGGCCTCCTCCCAAAGCCAAGCCCCAGCTCACCCTGTTTGGCAGTCCCACCGGCGGACTCGTACTCGACACGAGCTTCTAACTCGGTAGGGCGTGCTATGTTCCCGCGATGCCACTGTCGAACGTCTCGCTTGACGAGCTCATCATTGACGATGAGGACTCCTTTTCTCACGTCGCACTGTACGGAACGCTCAAGCGGATGCTGCGCCGCTCCGGACACCGTTTCCTGATTCCCTCGGGCGGTCAGGAGGCGAGCTGGGACCGCACCGTGTTCCTAAACCTCACCTACTGGAACGCGGATCAGGGAGCCGACATCTTGTGCGATCGTCATCTCTCTGCCGATGTGGTGGCGCACATTGCGTGGCATCATGTGGTGTCTACCAAGCTGGCTGATCTCGTCGGTGTGGCAGGTGCAAAATCCGCGGCGGGGCTGTTCTTTGCAGAGTCGATTGCGAGCGCTTTTGATCTGTATTTGGTAGGCCGTCTGTTTGATAACGCCCCCGATTCCGACTTCATCGGCACCCAGGTTCCGATCATGGCCGAAGCTGCCGAGCAAGCCGGTCTATCGAGCGAGTCTTTTGCTGCGCTTCTGGCCGAGGTGGTGCGTGATCCGGAGCGAGCCTTTGAAGATCTGCGGGCGCTGCTGGTCGACGTGACCGGCGCTCTGTTTGCGTGTCGCGATGCGGTGTCGGCGCAGCATGTTCTCGAGCAGTTTGACAGCCATCGCTTCGCGGTGCTGCTACATCACTTCCAGCTCTCGGCGTGGATTCTCTATGCGCGTGCCTATGGCGGTGGCGACTGTGCTGCCGAGGCCGAAACAAAGATCCGTGCGCTCGATGCGAGCTTGCGCTCAGCGCCCGTCTCGCTCGATTGGCTCGAACAAAACTGGGCTCATTAAGAAGCATATCAAAGGACTCTTATTGGGTCTCTGTGGTCAGTGTGAGCAGATACTCCGCGAACCGTCGTCCGTCCGGCTCCTCGTAGCTGTGTTCGCTGGTAATCAGGAAGCCATTCTTTTGCAGCACCCGCAGCGACGCAAGGTTGTGCTTGCTCACCCGCGCCGACAGGGGCCGGCGTGGCTCGATCTGGAGCAGTAGGCGCAGCGCCTCACTGGCGATCCCCTTGCCCCAGTGCTGCCGATCGATCACGTAGCCCACCTCGCGCAGACCGTCGTGGTCGAAGCTAACCATGTTGCCGACCAGCTGATCGTCGAGCCAGATGGACTGCGTGACGACGGTGTCATCCGCGATCACTCTTCGACAGTGGGCTAGGTAGTCTTCGCGCTCACGGAACGGAATGACGCCGGCGGCTCGCACCACTGGGTCATTTTGGTGTTCAAACAAGATGGGCAGGTCGTCGACAGACATCTTCCGCAGCGTGATCATCGCTCGTGTCCAGTGGCTTTTGGTTTCGCGGCACTATGCCCCAAGTCCTTGGGTCGGCAATCCCCAGCGAGTTTTTGGTCGGTGCGGCGCGGCTCCGTGATATGACGTTGCTAGGATGTTGCGACGGTCGGTGCTGACCTTGAGCCTCGGCACGGTGCTCTACGTGAGCCACCAAGTGCCGGCGCGTGCCGAGGAGGTTCATCCGTCGCTGCGTCGTGAGCCACCGCGCCAGCCCCTGCCGACGGCGGCGGATCAGAGTCCCGAGGCTCGGCTCCAGCGCGGCAAGCTGGCCTATCAGCGCGGTGATTACGCGGCGGCGGTGCTGACGCTGCGCCCGCTGCTCTATCCTCAGACGCTGCTCGCTCAGGAAGTGGAGCTGCTGCTCGCCCATAAGCTGCTGGCGCTGTCCTATTTTTTTGAACACGATGAGGCGGGGGCCGAGCAGGAGTTCAACCTGCTTCTATCACTGCGCCCGGACTTTTCTCTCGATCCGCTGGTCGATCCACTCAAGGCGGTGGCGTTTCTCGACGAGATTCGCAGGCGCAATGAGCAGCGACTGGAAGAAATCCGTCACCGTCAGCAGGAAGAAGAGCAGCGCCAAAGAGCCGAGTCGGAAGCACTCCAAAAGCGGGCCGAGCAGCTGGCACAGAAACAGGCGAAGCGCATCTACTACGAGCGGGTGGTGCATCGCAAGCTGTCGCCGCTCCAGTTTGTGCCGTTCGGGGTGCCGCAGCTTGCCGACGGGAGGATGGTGGTGGGCAGCCTGCTGCTTGTGGGTGAAGCGCTGACCGGAGCGGCCTCGGCGGGGACCTGGCTGACGGTGCGACTGCGCTATCCCGACAACACCTTCCCGGCGCGCGAATATCAGGCGGCGCAGGCGCTCACCGGGACGTACCTGGGGACGGGGGCGGCGTTCTGGGTGCTGGTGCTGGCGGGTCTCGTCGACGCGCTCTGGCATGCGCGCACCACCGTCGAGATTCGCGAGCTGTCCGAGCCGCCCAAAGAGCTGAAGGTGGCCCCTCCCGAGGGCACCAGCACTCCCGCTATCACCCCGGCACTGACTTTGGCATTCTAGGCCCATGTTGACCCTCCGTTTGACGGTACCGACGACAGCGGAGCCGCGACTGATTCGACTCGTCAAGCCGCTGACGACCTTTGGGCGCAGCAGCGACAACGATGTGGTGGTCGCTGATCCACAGGTGAAGCCGAGCCATGCCTACTTTTCGCGGACCGATCGCGAGGTCACGGTGGTCGCGGTCGACGGTGATGTCCTCAGCGGGGGCAAGCGCAAGAGCAAGCTGCGGCTCCAGTACGGCGAGCGGGTTCAGCTGGGAGGCTGCTCCGTCGAGCTGATTCCCGAGCCAGTCGCTGTGCCGACGCAGAGTCGGGCCAGTGGCGAGTCGGATGTCTTGCAGGCCGTGCGCAAGCTCCACCGCTTCTCGGAGCGACTGCTCAACCACTATGAACCCGAGGAGCTGTGGCCGGCGCTGGTCGATGCCGTCGTCGAGATTACCCAAGCGGACAACGGCTTCTTGGTGCTGTCGGAGCCGGGGATGCCGCCGCGCATCAAGCTGGGCCGAGCCAAAGGGCATCAGGCGGTCAGTGAGCCCGACGCCAAGCTGTCCGATTCGATCGTCGCCAAGGTGCTGCGAACCGAGCAGCCAGTGATTGTCAGCGACGCTTGCAAGGACGCCGAGTTTCAGAACGCTCAGTCGGTGATGCACTTGCGGCTGTCGAGCGTGATGTGTGTGCCGCTTCGCGAGCGCGGTCAGCTTCTCGGGGCGCTGTACGTCGGGACCAGTGATGTGATGCGAATGTTTCGCAGCGCGGATCTCGAAGTGCTGACGGTGATTGCTGCGCAGGCCGGACTTCTTTTGCGCAATGCCCACCTGCTCGCCGAGCTGAGGCGGGATAACCAGCGGCTCGGAGTCGAGCTAGAACAGATGCGCACCGTCGCGATGGCCAGCGTCGGCATTGGCCTGGGCGCCTCGGCGGTGATGCAAGAGGTCATGCGCACCGTCAGCAAGGTCGCGCAGAGCGATGTCTCGGTGCTGATCACGGGCGAGACCGGAACGGGCAAGGAGCTGGTCGCGCAGGAAATTCATCGTCGCTCGCCGCGCGCCAAGGGTCCGTTTGTCGCCATCAACTGTGGTGCGATTCCCGAGCAGCTCCTCGAGTCGGAGCTGTTTGGTCATGTCCGCGGTGCCTTCACGGGCGCAGTTGCCAACAAGCCGGGACGGATTCACGCGGCGCAGGGCGGTACGCTGTTTCTCGACGAGATTGGCGAGATGCCGATGCCGCTCCAGGTCAAGCTGCTGCGCGTCCTGCAAGAGCGGGTCATCCTGCGCGTCGGGGACAACAAGCCAGAGCCGGTGGATGTGCGGGTGCTCTCGGCGACGCACCGTGATCTGCACTCCGAGATTCGCAGCGGACGCTTTCGGGAAGACCTGTACTACCGACTGAACGTGGTCCAGGTCCAGCTGCCGCCGCTGCGGGATCGCGGCGATGATGTTGTGCTGCTGGCGCGCTCCTTTCTGCGCCGCTTTGCCGAAGAACTCCATCTGCCGCAGCGCGGTCTGTCCCCCGCAGCCGAGCTGGCGATTCGTCGCTTTTCGTGGCCTGGCAATGTTCGTCAGCTCGAGAATCATGTCAAAAAAGCGCTGGTCATGGCTGACCGCGAGCTGCTCGAACCGGAAGACCTTGGTCTCGTCGCCCAGCAGGCCGCCGAGATCGTGCCGCTGGCCGAGGCCAAGGAGCGTTATGCTCGTCAATATGTGCTCGATGTCTTGGCACTCTGTGGGGGCAATCGAACTCGGGCCGCGCAAGCGCTGGGAGTCGATCCACGCACAGTGTTCCGATTCCTAGAGCGCGAAGAACCCGCAAAGTCGGAGTAGTCCATGATGCGTACCTGGGGTGTGGTGGCGAGCTTAGGAATTGCTGTCTGTTCGACGGTGGCGCATGCACAGACGACTCCCAATTTGGGAAGCGATCTGGTGCAAACGCCGGTTCCCATGCGGACTCCGACTCCGCCCGCTGCGTATTCCGATGCGGTGTTCCGGTACGATCTGCGCATCGATCTGCCGATTACCGGAGTCGGTGCGGCGGCCTGGATTGCCACCGAGCTGCTCAAGTCGCGGATTGGGCCGACCACCTGTCGATGGTGTGATCGCGCTGCCGATGGCACAGACACGCTCAACGGACTCGATGCCGGAGTCCGTCGCTTGCTGGTCGCGGGAGACACCGCCGTACCGAATCAGATCAGCAACGTCACCGCCTTCGGACTGTTGCCGGTGGCAATGCTCGGAATGGGAGTGCTCGCCAACTACTCCCAAGGCTCCTGGCAGCAAGGTCTGATTGATCTGCTGATGGTCGCGGAGTCGACGGTGCTTGCCGTCGATGTCAATCAGCTCGTCAAGTATGCGGTCGGTCGCGAGCGGCCCTTTGTTCACGTCCTCCCAGGGTCCGAAAAGCCCCTGGTTGCAAATGCCGCCGACAACAACCTCTCGTTCTATTCCGGACATACCTCGCTGACCTTTGCGCTGGCGACTTCGACCGGTACCGTGGCGTCGCTGCGTGGCTATCGCGTGGCGCCCATCATCTGGGTGGTGGGAATGCCTCTGGCGATCCTAACCGGCATGCTACGGATCAGCGCCGATCGTCACTACTTCACGGATGTGATGACCGGCGCAGTGTTGGGCTCGACGATGGGATTCCTTGGACCGTGGCTGCACCGCAAACAAAAGTCGAGCAGCGCTGTGTCTCTGTATCCCGTGGTCAGCACATCCAGACAGAGTGGTCCGCTCAGCAGCGATGGGGTCATGGTCGGCTTGGTGTGGCGCGGTACGCTTCAGTAAGGTCGGCGTGAATTGTCCGAGCACGCCTCCTCTCGAATAAGAGGCATGTCAGATGCTTCATTATGTGGCGGGATGCGGAGGGGGTCGGTAGGACTCGGCAGGCTTAGAGGAAATGGAGTCGGTTACTGCGCTGGCTTGGTGCGGCTGAGCACATCGTCGCGAACCGACTCGCACAGGGCCTGCACCTGCTTGATGCGGTCCTCGGAAACGCCAAACTCGGCCAGCGTAGCGGAGAGGTGATCGACCACGACGTTGACGTGTAGGTCGGACAGCCCTCGCGACACCATCGGGGCATGGGCGGTTCGCATGTCTCGCCCGGTGTAGTTGTTGGGTCCGCCGGTCACCATCGTAATGAAGGCAGCCTGCTTGGCCATCTGACGATCCATGTCGATTCCTGAAAAGAACTGCGACACGCGCTCATCAGCCAGCATCTTACGATAGAAGCTCTCGACCACGGCTTCGATGGCGGGTGCGCCGCCCAGTTGCTCATAGAGACTCTGCATGGTGTTCCTCCGGTTGTCTTCGCGAACGGAAATGGGTATTGTATATACCCAATATTCGTTTTATTCTAGTTCAGTCTAGCTTCATTTGTGTGCGGCCCGTTGGCAGAGAACGCCTTTTCTGTACGAAAAGACGACCGGTGAAAAGCTGTGATGTTGAGGATAGTCTGGGGAGTCACGCGTAATTTTCGCGGAGCCCCTTTCTCGTGCTACACAAGACAGTCGGTTCGTGCGCTGGCCCAGGGATGGTCGGCGTGACCAGATGAAGGTTTGAGCGATGCAGTTAACGCAATTCACGGATTACTCGCTGCGCATACTCCTCTATTTGGCTCACAATCCGCCGCAGGATGGGGAGCGATTGCCGGCGGTGCTGGACATCAGCCGAGCCTATGGAATTTCGACCAACCACCTGAGCAAGGTGGCGCGACTCCTGGTTCAAAATGGCTTCGTCAAGGCCACTCGGGGTCGCAATGGCGGCTTGCAGCTGGCGCGCACTCCCGAGGAGATCAATCTCGGTGAGGTGGTCCGGCGCAGTGAGCCGCACTTCGATCTGGTCGAGTGCTTCGACATGCGTTCAAACTCCTGCCCGATCACGAGTGCCTGCATGATCAAGGCGGTGCTCGCAGAGTCGAAGCGACAGTTCCTGGGCGTGCTGGAAAAACAGACCTTGGCCGATGTGGCGGGAACGAGGGCGAAGCTCGTTCAGCTGTGGCGCGGTCCCAAGCCCGGCACGCGCTGAGATCCCGCTCGCTGCTCGCTGCTCGGTGATCCTGGCTCCACCGTTGCGTGGACCCAGGGCTTTGCCGTGCCCGCATTCCGCCTCTCTGCTCCCTCGCCGGTAATTTCTTCGCCGCGCGCCAATCTCTCTCCGAAGGGCTTGCGCGAGCGACAGGGCCGGACTAATACCAAGTCCGCTTATTACTTGGCTTTGGTGGAGCTTGCTGGTGCGTACTCAACTTAGGCATGTCCTCTCGGCGCATCGAGGGGGAAAGAATCTCGCGCAGTCCTCGGCTCTCCGGACGTGGCGCTGGCTCGGGGTGACAATCCTTCTGCTCGGCTGCTCGCTGGCCTCGGCCCAGGTCAAGCCGATGAGCGATCTCGAGATGCGCGAAGCGATGGCGATCGCTCGGAGCACGCTGGGGAATCGCGCGGCCAAGCCGGGCAGCGGGCGCAGGCTGGACTTGCTGACGCTGTGGTCGATGGCCGAAGGTCGCTTTCCTGGCCTGATCGCGGCGCGTCGTGGCATCGATGCAGCGCGACACACCCGCAACGAGCAGATCTTCTTGCGTCTGCCGTCGGCGGATATGTCCGGAATTCTGTCCTGGTCGCCCAGCGTCAAGTGCAAGAGCACCGAGGAGATGGTCGCGGAAGCCACGGCGGCTGGTCGACCTACCGCGGGCCTGATTGGTGGTCCCGATCACTGCACTGAGACCAACATCGCCCAGACGCTCAATGCGTCGACGATTCAGAACTACCTGCCGTTTTATGGCGCACTCGTGCAGCTTAATATCCGGATCACGCAGCCACTCTATACGTTCGGCAAGCTGACGGCGGCGTGGGATCTGGGGCAGGTAGGCGTTGACTTGGCGGCGGCGTCCGCAGACGGCACGAGGCTCGATCATCAGGTGCTGCTGCTCAAGGCGTTCTTCGGGCTGCGGACCGCGCGGGCCGCGCTCGAGACCGTGCAGGAAGGCCACGATCAGGTCGTGAAGTGGCTCAAGCAGATGGACTCCGATCTGGAAGCGGGGCGGGGCTCGGCCTCCGAGATCGACCTGATGCGACTGAAAGTGGCCGAGTCGCAGATCGAGGTGATCCTGATCGACCTCGAGCGCACGATTGCCTCGACGCTGGCGGCGCTGCGCTATCTGGTCCAAGACCCTGAAGTAGACATCGACGATCAAGAGCTGGTGGTCTGGCACGATGAGCGCGAGCCACTCGACTTCTACTTGGACGCCGCGCTACGCAACAGGCCGGAGCTCAAGACGCTGCGAGCGACGGGGCAGGGCGCACACCTGTACAAGAAGCTGCGCATCGCCGAGCTGCTGCCGAGCTTCGGACTGGTCGTGAACTTCGGCTACGGCTATGCCGGCGGTGTGCAGGACCCCAACCACGGCTTCATGAGCCGGCTCAACTACCTCGGCGTCGGGGCGGCGCTCGGGATGAACTGGGGACTCGACCTGGGACCGAAGATCGCGCGGCTTCAGCGTGCTGTGGCCGACGTCAACATCTTCGAGAGTCGACGGCGCGAGCTGCTGGGCGGTGGGGCGCTGGAAATTGAGCGCGCCTACAACGATGTTCGGGAGGCCCAGCGCCGTCTCATTGCTTCGGAGACTGCGGAGCGGAGAGCGCGTGGCTGGCTGCAAGGCATCAAGCAATCAATCGACGTGGGCACTGCCGAGGGGCGTGATATGAACGACGCGCTGCGAACGTACTTCGACCAGCACGTCGCGGTGCTCCGCGCAACCAATGACGTGAACGTGGCCTGCGCGGCCCTCCGTCGCGTAGCAGGACTAGAGGTGATTCCCAAATGAGCAAACCAAGTTTGAAGATCTGGGCCAGCGTCGCACTGTCGCTGACGCTGCTTTCAGGGGGCGTTGGTTCGGTGGCGGTGCGGAGCGTCCTGGCGGCGCCGCAGGGGATCGCGGGTCCGAAGGAGACCCTCCAGCGACTCAACGGGGCGTGTGAAAAGCTGCTGCGGATGAAGACCGAGCAGGGCACCGCCGAGGACAAGCGGGTCAAGCAAGAGATCAAAGAGAAGGCTTCCGAGCTGCTCGATTACGCGGAGCTGTGCAAGCGCGCGCTGGGTGAGCACTGGGACAAGATGGGCGAAGCCAAGCGGACCGAGTTCGTGGCGACGCTCAAGGAGCTGATCGAGCGCAACTACGTTCGCCAGCTGCGCACCAACCTCGACTATGCCGTGACCTATGGCGACGAGAGCATGGACGGAAGCGAAGGCCGCGTGTCGACCTCGCTCAAGCTCGCTACCAAAGGCAAGTCGACGCAGGTGCAGATCGACTACCGACTGATCAAACAGCCGGACGGAGGCTGGAAGGTCTACGACGTCATCACCGATGAGCTGTCGCTGGTGCGCAATTACCGAACGCAGTTTCAGCGCATCATCGGTGGCAACAACTATGACGGTCTGCTCTCGCGCATGAAGTCGAAGCTGGCCGATGAGCAGGCCAAGGACGGCACGACCCCGGCGCCGACCACCCCGGCTCCCGCGACGAGTCCTGACAAGGCAGCTCCCCCGGCAGCTGGGAAAGCGGGCGCAGCCAAGCCGACCACTCCGCCGGCCAAGCCCGCTGCGACCCCCGCGCCCAAGCCAGCGATGGCGACGCCTGCCGCAAAGCCGACTCCTGCGGCCAAACCGGCGACTCGCTAGCGGGCTCGATACTTCTCGTCTCTCAGAAAGGAATCTTGCGATGGCTGAAGTCATTCCATTTCGTGGCCTTTTGTATCGGCCTGCTGCTGCGCTAGGTCTGGACTCCGCTGCGGCGAGTGATGCTTCGTCGCTGTTGGCGCCTCCCTACGATGTGATTGGCGAAGCGGAGCGCAAGAGCCTGGCCGGACTTTCGGCCTTCAACAGCGTACACCTCATCCTGCCGCAGCCGCCGGTTGGCGCCGAGGGTGATGCCCGTTATGCGGTGGCCGGAGCGACGCTGCGGGCCTGGCAGCGCGGTGGGGTTGTGACCCGGGACGAGCAGCCCGCGTTCTATCGCTACCATCAGGAGTTTTTGCCCCCCGGTGAGCCCAGTGCCAGCAAGATTGTCCGCCGTGGCTTCATCGCGCGGATTCGTCTGCACCGCTTCGCCGAGGGTGTGATCCTGCCGCACGAGCGGACGCTCTCGGGGCCCAAGGTCGACAGGCTCAAGCTCAAGCGCGCGACGCGGACCCATCTGTCCCAGGTCTTCGGTCTCTACGATGATCCAGAGCGCCATGCCGATGCGGCGTTTGCTCCTGTCGAACAGCACGCCCCCGAGCTGCATGGCAAGAGCGCCGACGGCGTCGAGCACCGGCTGTGGCGGCTTACCGATCCGACCCAGATTGCCGCCGTGCAGAGCGTGCTGCGCGATCGTCGCATCTACATCGCCGACGGCCATCACCGCTACGAGACCATGCTGGCGCTGCGCGAGGAGCTGCGCCAAGACCCGAGCTACTGCGGCCTCGATTCCGGCATCGAGTACGGCTCGATCTTTCTGTGCAATGTGCGCGACCCCGGACTGTTTGTGTTCCCGACCCACCGTGTGCTGCACAGCCTGCCGGGCTTCGACCTGCCGACCCTGCTATCGCGGCTCCAGTCGGCCTTTGTCGTCGAAGAACACCCGGTACCGAGCGGCGTGAAGGCCCGTGAGGAGCTGGCGCGACTCGGCGAGCAAGGTCCCAGTTACCTGCTGCTGTCGCGGGGGCGTGCGTTCTATCTGCGGCTCCGTCCGGATGCCGATCTGTCGGTGCTGCCGGGGCCGAAGGTGCTGCACAGCCTCGATGTGACGCTGCTGCACGCGCTGGTCCTTGAGCAGGCGCTCGGCATCGATCGCGCAGCGCAGGAATCGCAGACCTATCTGCGCTATGTGAAGGACAACGAGCAGGCGCTGGCCGCTGCGCGCGAGTCCGACGTGCAGGCGGTGTTCATGATGAACCCGACCAAGGTCACGCAGGTGATGGCGGTCTCCGACGCCGGCGAGGTCATGCCGCAGAAGTCGACCTACTTCTATCCGAAGATTGCGTCGGGAATCGTGCTCAATCCGCTCGAACCGGCGGAGTCGGTTCTGCCAAAAAGGGCGCACTGACTCGTGGCGTCCCAAAGCTCGGCCCCCGTCGAGTTGGGGGCACTCACCTGTGACTCGATCCTGCGCGGTCGGCTGCGGCTGTGGCAGCCGGTCGTTGGGTATCGCTTCAGCATCGATCCGCTGCTCCTCATTGACTTTGTGGCCGAGGGGGCGCCGGCCCGGATTGCCGATCTGGGCGCTGGTGTCGGAGTGGTCGGGCTCGGGCTGTCGCGGCGCTTCGTCAGCTCCCAAGTCACCCTGGTCGAGCTTCAGCCCCGTCTCGCCGAGCTGTCGCGTCGCAACATCGCCGAAAATGGCCTCAGCGAGCGCTGTCAGGTCGTCGAGGCCGATGTGCTCGGGGCCGGGGCGCGGCAGTCCCTGGCCGGGGGCAGCTTCGAGCTGGTCGCCTCGTGTCCGCCCTACTATCCAGTCGGTCATGGCGGCGTCAATCCCGACAGCGAAGAAGCCATCGCCCGTCACGAGCTGCGCCTGCCTCTGCCCAAGCTGGTGGCGGCGGCCAAGCGGCTGGTCGGCTTCCGTGGTCGAGTTGCGCTGGTCTATCCCTCGCCCCGGCTGTCCGAGCTGCTCGTCGCGCTGGCCGCCTGCGCGCTGCCCGTGCGCCGCCTGCGCCTCGTCCATCCCCACACTGGCGAGCCCGCCCAGCGCGTCCTGATCGAAGCCCAAAAAGGCTACCGCGGCGGCCTCCAGATCGAGCCCCCCCTCTACATCCGCGAACCCGACGGCCGCTACACCCCCCAAGCCCGCCGAGCCCTCGGCGAACCCGACGAGTCCAACCCGCCGGGCTAGCCGGCCTTCAGCCTACCAGCCCCAGCAGAGCGCCTCCGGTGCTTGTCGAAACAGATCGGCCAGCTCAGGGATTTTGGTCTGCTGCCGCTTCATCTCAGACCAGACGGTCTGGTGATCAGACTCAGCGATTGCCTGTCCATGCCGCGCAAGCTCGTGCGGCGAGGCATGGTGCTCCACGTCCCGCAAATAGTGGTGGAGCGTCGAGAGATAGTGACGATAGGCATTCCGACGCTGCTTGAGGAGCGGGTCACTGTTCAGCGGCAGCGCCGTCAAGGTGTACTCCGCCCGTTCACGGTCCCGGCCTGCTAGTCCACGATGGGCTCGGAACTTGAAGCTTCCCGTCAAATCCAGCGTGAAGAAAGCCGCGGGATCTTCGCAGCGCGGGTTTACAAAGACCGAATCCCCCACAGCGGGGCGAACCCGGGCGACCGATCCCCTGGCTCGGCTTACCTTGAGCATGGGACCACCGCCTGCTGGAAAGATCGCAAACTGCGCGCCTTTCTTGGAGTTGCAGGAGTCGCAAGCGTACAGGTAGTTGGGCCATTGGAAGGCCAGCTCGGGATACAGGCTCTTCGGCCAGATGTGCTCTATCTCTCGGGCCAACGAGTCTTCGCAGTACGCGCAGCGCCTGCCTCCGCAGCACATCTGCTCCAGGAGCTGTTCAACTTCTTTCATCAGCGGGTCTACGCGATGGATTCGCCAAGCACCTTGAGCGGAGGCCACTTGGGCGGAGTAGTCACTCTCGGCGTCGATCTCGTCCTGCCACGACCGCAGCCGCAATAGGACTTCCTCACTGGGTCCGATTTGGCGAAGAGGCAACATCGGTCATTTCTCCTCCGGCACATCGCAACCGGGAAGGATCGCTCGCAGTCGCCTCTGTCGCTTCTTTTCCGTCGGCGTAAGTCCCTCTTCCAGTGCCTTGATGTTCAGATCCGCCAGCTCGTCCATGAGCTTCCGTCCCGCATCCGAGCGCGTCGCCTGCTCGTCAAATGCCGTCGTGCTGAACGCATCCAGCACCGAGCCATAGATCAGCCGATCCAGCTCATTGCCCTCCAGCATCCTCGCCTCTTCATCGGTCCCCGGCTGCGGCAGCTTGAACACCGTCCCACCCTCCGCCGCCTGACAGATGATCGGACTGTGCGTCGTCACAATGAACTGAATGTTCGGGAAGCAGCGCGTCAACACAGCGCCGATTCGGTGCTGCCAGGTCGGATGGAGGTGGGCATCCACTTCATCAATCAGCACGACGCCAGGAAGGTCGACACAAGCCGGATCTTTGATAAACCCTCCCCATAAATGGATTGGCTCGAAAACCTGATCCATCAGCCGAAATAGCTCAAAGATCAGACTCAGCACTGTACGGAAGCCATCTGAGAGCGACATCACAGGGAGTTCCCGTCCAAATGCGTCCCGAAAGATCACTGTCTCGGTGGTCACCTCGTCGAGGACGACTCCATCAGGGAGCAACGTACTCTTGTTGAGGAATTGCTTCAGGTGCTCAAGCTTCCTGCCGGACATCCCGAGCGTGACGGGATTTTTTGGATCCTCCCCAATTCGGCGCCGATGCGAGAGTTCATTGATCTGAAGCTTGCAGAGCCAAGAGAGACATTCTGTGAGGGCGACGCCTTCGCTAAACATTGAGAGATGAGGCGCCAGTAGGGGGTTTGAGTAGAAGAGCTTCGCACTCTCTGCATCTCCTCCCTCGAAGCGCCGAAATGGCCCGAATCCCGCCGAAAACCAGCCAGGTGCCTTCATATTCCATAAGCCCTTGGATGGTTCTCCATTCTGCGCTTCATCGTTGGCACGGACCTGCACGTACCCACCGTCCTCGATCACGACCATAAGCGCCTCAACCGCCTCTTGTCGTTCGGGGAGGACTGAACCCGAGACCCTGTTGGCTGGGTGATCAAAAAATCCATCTGGGACGATCTCAAGGCGGATGGACGCCTTCGACTGTCCGAGCGTGAGCCACGTCCCAAACTCTTGTCTGAGGGCCGGGGCTTCAGCGGGGCCGATGAGGGCGAGGGCGACGGCCTGCAAGAACGAGGACTTTCCTGAGCCGTTGTCACCGAGAATGACGTGCCAGCCGGGGCCTTTGTGCTCGTCTGGGAGACGCCACTTGACGTGCTGGAGGGCGCGGATGTTGGTGATCTCGATCTCTCGCAGATACATGCCCGCGTCATATCACAGCCGAGACGCTGTGGCCCCGGGCGTGGTGGCGTTGGTGGGGGGCGTTGCGGGGCTCTAGCCGCCCAGCGTTGCCAGGACGGTGTCGCTGGGGTGGCCGACTTCTTCGTCGTGGGAGACGCCGATGGCTCGGTATTCGCGGACTTCGCCAGCGCTGACTGCGGGGCGGAGGTCGTCGTAGGGGGGACGGGTGTCGCGCCCGAGGAGCACCCAGACTTCGCTGCCGGGCTTGCGGCTGTAGACGTTGACGCCGTCGAGAGCGCCGCGCGTCCAGTGAATCCGCACCTTGCCACCGCTGTAGCTGGCGCGAATGACCGGCTTGTGGTCGTCGAGGCTCTTGGCCACCGGCTTGACCGGCACTGCCATCAGCGACTTGGCCGTCTCCTCGGTGTAGCTGGGCGCCGTCCGCAGCCGGTCGATGATGCGCCGAATCTCGGTCTGCGCCTGGTCGCGCAGCTCAGCGGTCTTGGCCACCGCCGCCTGCCAGTCGGCGTACTTTTGCTCATCGATCTGGATCGCGGTCGCCAGCGCCTTGGCCTGGTCGAGCGCCTCTTTGATCTCGCCGGGCGCGAGTCCCAGCGCCTTGGCCTGGGCCGGCAGCGTGCTCTGAAAATTGGCCAGCCACACCAGCAGGCCCGCATCACTCCGTGGAAAAAAACGTGCAGACATCCATCGCTCCTTGAACAAAGGGTCACAAAACACCGACCGGGTCGCCCCATGCGACAAAGCCGGACATAAGAGCGTGATCCGCCGATCCGCCCCCGGCAACCCAATCCACCAAAAAGATCACAAATCTTTGCGCCCCAAGCCCCAGCCCGCCATCCCCGCGTCCGAACCCGCTGTTACCGCGTCCGAACCCGCTGTCACCGCGTCCGAACCCGCTGTTACCGCGTCCGAACCCGCTGTTACCGCGTCCCGAGCGCTTTGCTACAGCGTCCCAATCGTTCCGCACCGCGTGCGAAGCCGCTGTCACCGCGTCCTGAGCCCTTTGCTACAGCGTCCCGATCCCTCCGCACCGCGTGCGAACCCGCCGTCACCGCGTGCGAAGCCACTGTCACCGCGTCCTGAGTCCTTTGCTACAGCGTTCCGATCCCTCCGCACCGCGTGCGAACCCGCCGTCACCGCGTGCGAAGCTGCTGGCACCTCGTCCTGATCCTTGGTTGCGGAGTGTCTTGGTCTGGGGCCGGCGTGCGCGGGGCTGGGCTTGGCGTGACGTTTCGATCGCGCGGGCGGCTGGGGGGTGGGGGCTGGGTCTCGGCGGGGTGGTGCGTGGGCTTGTCGACGGGGGCTGCGAGGCCTTATCCTGCGGGCGGGGGAGGGACACATGGACTTGCTCGGAATGATCGCGGGGACTGTACCGACTGCCGACGGGGTCGAGGTCAGGCGCTGCCGGATCTGGATTACGGCCGTGGTCGCGGTGGTGATGCTGCTGGTGGGGCTGTGGCTGTTCGAGTACATGACGAGTGGCCACATGCATCGCGTCCGCGCCAAGGCGGTGATTGCTGTCGTCGCCTGGCCGTTTATGGTCGCGTGGTGGTTTTGGAACACCTATCGGGCGTTTCGCTTTCGCAAGCAGGGTCAGTTCGCGTGGGCGCTGTCCGATGAGCACTTTCTGTTTGTGCCGCCGGGCGGCGTGGGGATTGGGCAGCTTCGGCTCGCGGACATTGCGAGCATCCAGCTGCTCAACGTGCCCCGCGTCGGAAAGCTGCTGGAGCTGAAGCTCAACATCACGCAGGACGGCAAGCCGGCCACTCTGGTTATGGAGCTGCGCGCCATGGCCGATGAGGAGATGGGGCTGCAAGCGATTCGTCCCTCGAGCAGCAAGGCGCTCTTCAAGGCCCTGGCGGCCCGCCTGCGCGCCAAGAACTATCCCGCCAAGATCCATGATCAAGTCCTCAGCGCGTCTCGGTAAGCGCCCTCGCCCCGAGTCCACTCCGAAACCAACAGTTTGAGTGCAGAGCCTGGGGGCGACCGGAGAGCTTTTTTCGGACCGCTTGCGGGACGGAAAAAGTCTCGCAGGGAAGCGGGGCCCCAGGCGAAACGTGCTAAATAGGCAGCCTAACCTCGAGGAGGACTGCCATGACCGTTCGTTTGATGCTTTCGCTGGGCGTACTGACCTTGGCTCTCGGCTGTAAGGGCACCAGGCCCGATGCGCCGCTCACCGGGACCGAGTCGCTGGGCCACCTGATGGAGTCGATGGAGAGCGCCGCCAAGCCGCTGTTTGCCCGCTCGCCGGGCTCGCCGGTCACTGAGGCTGAGCTGCCGACGCTGACGGCCACGGCCAACCGCATCGGGGCGATCAATGCGGCGGTCAAGACGCGCTTTGCCGCCAAGCAGCCACCAACCTTTGCCGGTCACAGCGAGCAGCTCGACAAGGGCACCCAGGACCTGCTGGCGGCGCTGCAAGCCAAGGACGCGGCGGCGACGCAGGCCGCGATCAAGACCATCGATGGCGCCTGCGGCTCTTGTCACAAGGAGTTCAAGCAGTAGTAGCCTGGGTACTCGATGGCTGGTCGTCCGAAAGAGCGGGAGCGGTTCTATGCTCGGCTCTCGCTCCTCCTCGGCTGTGCGCTGCTTGGGATGGTGCTGGGGGGCGTCGCGTCGCGTCTGCCGGTGAACCTGCGGCTGCGGACGGCCCCGAAGCCGGTGCCGCCGGTCACGACCCCGGTGCCGTCGCCATCGCGCGTGGTGACGACGGATGCGCTGCCGGATCTCGGGCCTGCGCTCGCGGTGCCCGATGGGGGCCAGCCGCTGCGGCGTGAGCTGTGGGTCTTGGTCGTGGATCAGTCGGGGCAGCCGGCCTCCGGCGTCTCGGTGCTGGCGCGACCGGGTCTTTTGACTGCTTCCTCGGCGACGGGCGCCACCGCCTTGGGCGAGCTGGGGGTGCTGCCGGGCACGCTGCCCTTTCCCGAGGACGTGATTGCCGGACAGACGGCGGCGGAGGGGCGGCTTTTGCGCGGCGGGTCCACGACGAGTAGCTGGGTGGCGACGAGCGATGCCAAGGGCGTGGTCCACTTCGGCGCCGTGGCCAGTGGTCGGCTGCTGCTGCTCGCCAACTACCAGGGCAAGAGCGCGTCCGGCGAAGTCGAAGTGCCCGCCTCCACGACAGCCCCCTCGGCGGAGGCAGCGGTGCGCGTGGTCCTGCGCCTGGCCAGCCCCGTCGAGTGCATCGAGTCGGTGCTCGGTGAGCCGGGTGATCCGCTGCTTGCCGGCACAGCACTGTCGGCGCGGGCCGATCTGAAGGGACGGATTGTCGATCATCGCGGCTTTGCCGTCACCGCCGCCAAGGTCGAGGTGATCGTCGCTGGCACCCGCAGCCAGGCCACTTCCGATGCGCGTGGCGAGTTTGTGCTGCCTTTGCTGCCCGCGGGCGAAGCGCGGCTCACCGTGCGGGCGACCGGCTTTGCGCCCCTCCAGCAGTCCGTCAAGATGGAGCAGCGCCGCGACGAGCAAAAGCTTGAGCTGCGTCCCGGCGGCGGGCTGGCCGGCCAGATCGAAGACGTGCGGACCTCCGGGCTCCCCGACGGCCTAGAGGTCTGGCTGGAGCTACCAACGGGCGAGCGCTGGCCCCTGCAAGTCGCCCCCGACGGTCATTTCACGCAGACCGGCCTCCCCCCCGGCCCCCTCGTCCTCCGGGCCCGCGCCCGAGGCTATGCCCCCCTCCGCCAGATCGTGCAAGTCCCCGATGGCTCCTCGCCCGATCAAGTCACCGTCCGCGACCTCCGCCTCCGCTTCGCCCGCGGCGCCCAGCTCAGCGGCCAAGTCCGTGGTCCCAGCGGCCACGTCGAAGCCGCCGACCTCCAAGTCTTCACCGACGATGGCCAGCTCGTCTCCCGCACCCGCACCGATCGCCGAGGCGAGTTCAATCTTCAAGACCTCCCCCCCGGCCACCTCCGAGTCACCGTCACCCACCCCCAAGGCACCGCTACCCTCGGCCTAGACCTCCGCCCCAGCGACCGCCAACACCAAGACCTCGAACTCCACTAAGCCAGCTTGAGGACCGCTTCGGCGATACGAATGGCGGCGTCGGGCTTGCCCAGCTTGCGACTGGCCGAGGCCATCGCGAGCAGCACCGTGCGATCTTGCGCCAGCTCTGCAATCACCGCCGCCAGCTGCTGCCCCGTCGTGTCCTTCTGCTGGAGCAGCCGCGCCGCCCCATGTTCCACCAGATAGCGCGCGTTGTGCGTCTGGTGATCGTCCGCCGCAAACGGAAATGGAATCAGCACCGCCGGTCGGCCAATCGCCGTCAGCTCGGCAATCGTCGTCGCCCCCGCCCGCCCAATCATCAGATCGCAGTCCCGATACGCCGTCGCCATGTCACGGATGAATGGCTCCACCTGAACCACCCCGGTAAGTCCCGCGAGCTGGCCATAGCCCGTCTGGGTCGCTGCCAGGTCGGTCTGTCCCGTCTGATGGTGAAGCTGGAGGTGCTCCACAAGCGGCTGGAGCCCCGGCGGCGGGCTGCGGTGTAGCTCGGCCATTGCCTCGATCACCAGCGTGTTGACTGCCTTGGCGCCCAGCGAACCGCCGAGCACCAGCAAGCGCACCGGGCCGCTCGGCTCGCCAGCCTGCACCGGACAGTCGACGATGGTCTGCCGCACCGGGTTGCCGAGCAGCGCCACCTTGCGCGCCGGAAAGAAGCGGCTGGCGTGCGGAAACGAGGTGTAGACCGCCCGCACGAAACGCGACAGGATGCGATTGGTCAGGCCGGGGATCGAGTTCTGTTCGAGCACCACCGTCGGAATGCCGAGCAGCGCCGCCAGCAGCACCACCGGCCCCGAGGCATAGCCGCCGACCCCGACCACCACCTGCGGCTTCAGCCGGCGCAAAAGGCCCATCGTCTGCCACAGCGCCCGCGGCAGCCGCAGCAGCGAGCGCAGCGTTGCCCAAAGGCCCTGGCGCTTGAGCCCCGAGATGTCGATCAGCTCCAGCGGATAGCCCGACTGCGGCACCACCTTGGCCTCGATGCCGCGCGCGGTGCCGACGAAGGTCACCTGGGCGCCGCGCTGGCGAAGCTGCTCGGCGAGGGCGAGGCCGGGGAATAGGTGCCCGCCGGTGCCACCGCCGGCAATCACGATCCGCGTCGCCGTGCTGGCGTCTGTCGAGGGGCTCATGCGCGGGCTCCGGCCAGGCGCTCGGTGCTGCGACGACGGTTCTTGCGACCCGGCCACAGCTGCTTCCACGAGCGACCTTTTTTGCGGGGGCGCGGCTCGACCGGCGCGGGCTCGCGGCGTGACACATTGAGCAGGATGCCGATGGCGCACAGATCAATCACCAGCGTCGAACCTCCGAACGACAGCAGCGGCAGCGTCAGTCCCTTGGTCGGCAGCGCCCCGAGGACCACGCCGATGTTAAAGCCCGCTTGCAGCCCAAACATCGCGGTGATGCCGACGGCCAGATACATCCCGAAAGCATCGCGGGCGCGGGCTGCCAGACGACAGCCACGCAGGATGAGCAGCACGTACAGGCCAATCACCGTGCCGACGCCGACGAAGCCTAGCTCCTCGCCGATGATCGCCAGGATGTAGTCGGTGTGCGCCTCGGGCAGAAACAACAGCTTTTGGCGACTGTCGCCGAGACCCTGGCCGGACACGCCGCCCGAGCCGACGGCAATCAGCGACGCCGCCATCTGATAGCCGAAGGTGTCGCGAAACTGCCAGGGGTCGAGAAAGGCCAGGATGCGGCGCAGTCGCCACGGCGTTCCGACGATGGTGTTGTAGATGATGGGCAGCGCGCCGAGGCCCGCGATCGCCAGGTAGCTAAAGCGAGTGCCGGCGACAAACAGCATGGTGATGGTGGTGCCGCCGACGATCATGGCGGTGCCGAGGTCGGGCTGCTTGAGGAGCAGGCCGGCAAACAGCGCGCAGACGACCAGCGGCGGCACAAAGCCGAGGAGAAAGTGTCGGACCTTGTCGGCCTTCTTGGCCAAGATGTGCGCCAAGAAGATGATCAGCGCCACCTTGGCCAGCTCGGCGGGCTGAAACGACAGCGGCCCGACGTGAAACCAGCGCCGGGCGCCATTGACGCGGACCCCGAATACCAGCACCGCGGACAAGAGCGCCGTCGCCAAGCCGAGGATCGGATAGGCCAGCCGCCGGTAGATCGAGTAGTCGATGCGCATCGTCACCGCCATCCCGACGAGCCCCAGCAGCACCCACACCAGATCGCGGACCAGGAAGTAGCGGCTGTCGCCCATCTTCTGCTGCGCCAGAACCGCCGACGACGAATAGACCATCACCAGGCCCAGGCCCACCAGCACCAGCACCAGGGAAAACAGCACCGGATCGGCACGGTGGGGCAGCGGCTCGGGGAGGGTGCTCTCCTCGCTTTTCACGGCGTGGCTCCGCCTGCGTCGTGGAGGCTGCACATGCTGGCACCAGGGAGGGCGGCTACCGCGTCCACAAAGACGGCGGCGCGGTGGGCATAGTCGCGGAACATATCGAACGACGAGCAGGCGGGCGACAGCACCACCGCATCACCGGGCTGACAGAGCGCCACGGCTTGCGACACGGCGTCCGGCAGCGTCGGCGCCTGCTGAACCGGGAACGGGGCGCCAGCGAGTGACTTTTCGAGGAGCGGCGCGGCCTCGCCCATCACGATCACTCCGCGCGTCTGTTCGGCGAGCAGGGTCTGACGGAGCGGCTCGTAGGAACCGCCCTTGTCGCGACCGCCGGCGATCAGCACCAGCGGACGCGGGAAGCCGGCCAGACCCGCGACCACCGCGTCGACGTTGGTGCCCTTGCTGTCATCGAAGAAGGCGACGCCGCCGGCCTCTCCGACGAGCTGCATGCGATGGGGAAGGGCGGCAAACGAGCGCGCCGCACGGCGGACATCGTCGGGGCTGGCCAGGCCCGAGGCGCGCATCAGCAGAAACGCCGCCAGCGCGTTGGCCTGGTTGTGGCGACCGACCAGCTGTAGCTCGCTGAGCAGATAGCGCTCCTCACTCGGCTCACGGCCCGCCAGCACCGACTCCAGACCGCCGACCATGCCGCGCAGCACCAGCTCACCGCGCTCGACGAAGCCGCCGATCTGGAGCTGACGCCCGGCAATCCGTCGCGACGGCAGCGACGCCTGGGTGGTAAACAGAAAGCACGGGTCGCTCGAGCCGAGGTGCCGCGCATACAGGGCCTGCACCTCGGGGTCGTCGGCGCTCACCACCCGCGTGGCCCACGGAGCCATGTTGCGAAAAATCCGCGCTTTGGCGTCGCCGTACTCGCGCATCGACGGATAGCGATCCAGATGGTCGGGCGTCAGGTTGAGCAGCGCCGCGGCCTGGCAGCTCAAGCTCTCGCAGGTCTCGAGCTGATAGGACGACAGCTCGATGATCACGATGCCCTGCGGACCCCCGGCAGCTGTTCCCACCGCGTCGATGAGCGGCGTCCCGAGGTTGCCGCCGCAGAAGCTCGGTCGCGAGGTCGCGCGGGCAATCGCACCGCACAAGCTGGTGACGGTGGACTTGCCGTTGGTGCCGGTGATGCCGACGACCGGGGCGGTGATGTACTGGCTGGCCAGCTCGATCTCGCCGGTGATGGGGATGCCGGCCTGCTTGGCGTCGAGGAGCGGCTGACGGGTCGGGGGGACGCCCGGCGAACAGACGATCAGGTCGACCCCGCACAGAAGCTCGCTGCGCAGACCGCCAAGCGCGAGCTGGAGTCGTCCCGTCGACAAAAGTGGGTTGATTGAGCCGAGCGAGTGGGCGAGGGCGGCTTCGTCGCGGTCATCACAGGCGATGACTTGGGCGCCGCGCTCGATGCAGAAGCGAATCACAGACAGACCGCTCTTGCCGAGACCAACGACGGCAACACGTCGTGAGGCCAGAGGTGTGGGCATCGCTTAGCGAACCTTTAGCGTCGCCAGCGCGATGATCGCCAGCGCAATCGAGATGATCCAGAAGCGGACGATGACCTTGGGCTCGGCCCAGCCGGTCAGCTCGAAGTGATGGTGCAGCGGCGCCATCTTGAAGATCCGCTTGCCGGTGAGCTTGAACGACGCGACCTGTAGCATCACCGAAACGGTCTCGGCGACGAAGACGCCCCCGAGGATGACCAGCGTGAACTCGTTCTTGGTGAGCACCGCCAGCGTGCCGAGTGCGCCGCCCAGGGACAGCGAGCCGACGTCGCCCATGAAGACCTGCGCCGGATAAGTGTTGTACCAGAGGAAGCCGACGCCTGCGCCGGCGAGTGCGCCACAGAAGACCGCTAGCTCGCCGCTGCCGGGGATGTACGGGATCTTCAGGTACTCGGCGATGTTAAAGCCCTTGATGATGGTGCCGGCGCCGTAGCTGAGGATGAGGAAGGTGCCCGCCGAGACAATCACCGGGCCGATCGCCAGGCCGTCAAGCCCGTCGGTGAGGTTGACCGCGTGGCTGGCGCCGAGGATTACGAACACCGCCAGCGCGTAGTAGACCGCCGGATACATCTCGAGCGGGTACTTGTTGAAGTCGAGCAGCGGCAGGGCGACGCGGAAGCGCAGGCTGGGGTCGTAGAGGTTCGAGCCGAAGATGTAGGCGACGACGGCAATCGTGATCACGGCTTGGAGCCCGATCTTGACCTTGCCGGGCAGGCCCTTTTTGGACACCCGCAGCTTGCGATAGTCGTCTAGAAAGCCGACCGCGCCGAAGGACACCGTGACCAGCAGGGCGACCCAGACAAAGCGGCTGGTCAGGTCACACCAGCACAGGGTCGCGATCGACACACAGAACAGGATCAGCAGCCCGCCCATCGTCGGCGTGCCGGCCTTCTTCTTGTGCGCCTCGGGTCCGTCGGTGCGGATGCTCTCGCCGATCTGCATCCTGCGCAGCCGGCCAATCAGCCACGGCCCCAGGAGCAGCCCCAGGAGCAGCGCGGTCAGGATCGCAAGGATGCTGCGCGTCGAGACGTAGCGCACCACGTTGAGGAAACGCAGCGACGGAATGTGATGCAGCGAGTACAGCAGATGGTAGAGCATCAGAACGTATCCCTTAACCAGCAGCCAGCGGCGGTGGTGGAGACAAGACTACGGTCAGTTGTTCGAGCACTCGCTCGAGGGCCATGCCGCGAGAGCCCTTGATCAGCACGACATCGCCAGCCACGGTGGCCTGCGCAACGGCAGTGGCAGCTTGCGCGGCGGTTTCCACATGAAGTACGTCGGTCCCGAGCGTTGCCGCCGCCTGGCTGAGCTGGCGGGCGCGCTCTCCGATGGTGATGAGCTTGCGCAGACCGAGGGTGGCGGCGAATCGGCCCACCATCGCATGAAGCTCGCCCTCGGTGGGGCCTAGCTCGAGCATATCGCCGAGGACCGCCACTTGGGCCCCGCCACGACGAAGACCTTGCAGCGTGCGCAGGGCCGCGGTCACCGACGAAGGATTGGCGTTGTAACAGTCGTCGAGGATGAGTCGCCCCGCGAGCTGGATGAGCTGACCGCGATGCTTGCCGGGCAACACCCTGGCCAGACCGGCGGCAATCGTCGCGGGTGGCACGTCGAGCGCCAGCGCGGCAGCCGCGGCCAGGGCAGCGTTGTCGGCTTGGTGGGGCCCGACGAGCGGCAGGCGCAGCAGCTGGGTCGACTGCCCGGCGAGCTGTGGGAAGCTGAGCTGAAGCTGGAGTCCGTCCGGCTGTTCCTCGACGATGAGCACATGGGCGGTGGCCGATGGGGCAGGGCTTGCGCCACTGGAAGCGATCGCGGCCCGCAGTCGCCCACTGAGCGCGCCGGCCCGCGCCGCTTGCTCACTTACCAGGTGGTGGCCGTCGAGAAATACCGCAGTGGTGCCATCGGCCATGCCGGCAAGCAGCTCCCCCTTGGCGAGCGCAATGTTCTCGATGGTGCCGAGCGTCTCGAGGTGCGCGGGACCGACGTTGGTGATCACGCCGACATCGGGCCGACACAGCGAGGTCAAATAGGCAATCTCGCCGCGCGCCGACATTCCCAGCTCGACGACGGCATAGCGCTGGCCGGGCCGCAGCCGCAGCACCGTCAGGGGCACGCCGAGGTGATTGTTGAGGTTGCCGTCGGTCTTCAAAAGCTCGCTGGCGTCGCCGACGTGGGCCGCGAAGATGGCGGCGATCAGATCCTTGGTGCTGGTCTTGCCCGACGAGCCCGTCACCGCAATGACGCGCAGCTTGGCCGCGATCTCCGGGGCCTCGCGATGGGCGCGGGCCAGCTGACCGAGCGCCACGATGGTGTCTGCGACCTCGATGACCGCCAGGCTCGGGTGTTCGGGGACGAGGTGTAGCTTGTCGCGCTCGATCAGCACGCCGCCTGCGCCGCTCTGCACGGCCTGCGCGATGAAGGAGTGACCGTCATGGCGCTCGCCGCGAACGGCAACAAACAGGCAGCCAGGGGGGACGGCGCGGCTGTCGATGCTGACGGCGGTGAAGCGGTGGGTGGCGCCGCGAATCAGTCGTCCGCCGGTGGATCCAAGGACGCGCTCGAGCGGCAGCTCAATCGATGGCTGCGCGCGGGGCGGGCTCGGTGCGGGGATCGTGCCGGAGCGCTGCTGGCTGTCCGGTCGGAGCAAAAGGGCACGCTGGGCCTCTTCCCGATCGTCGAAGTGCTGCTTGCTGGTGCCGATGACCTGATAGTCCTCATGGCCTTTGCCGGCGAGCAGGACCAAGTCGTCGGGGCTGGCCGTGAGGATCGCGCTCTGGATGGCTTGGCGTCGGTCGGGCTCCACCCAGTAGCCACTCGCGGCGGTGCTGAGCTGGCTGCGATCGCCAAGGGGCGGCAGTCGGGCCGTTGACTCGATGCCCTCGACGATCATGTCGAGGATGCGCTGGGGATTTTCGCTGCGCGGATTGTCCGAGGTCACGATCACCAGATCGGCTTCCTCGGCGGCGGCTTTGCCCATCAGCGGGCGCTTGCCGGCGTCGCGATCGCCACCACAGCCAAACACGACGATCAGGCGGCTGCGCTTGCTCGGGTTGCTGCTGGTCAGTGGTCGCAGCGTCGCCAGCACTCGCTGCAAGGCATCGGGGGTATGCGCATAGTCGACCAACACCGTCGGACCGCGACGGCTTGGCACTCGCTCGAGGCGCCCTGGGACGCCGCTCAGCCGTGACAGACCGCGACCGATCTGCGCCGCCGACAGGCCCAGTGCAACGCCGATGCCGACGCTGAGCGCCAGATTTTCCAGGTTGAAGCGTCCGGTGAGCGGCGAGTGCAGCGTGACCTCACCGACGGGCGTACTCAGCACAGCCGTGATGCCATCGACGCCGGTCTGCTCGCTGACCACCGCCACGTCCGCCGGTCCGTCGAGCGAAAAGCCGATCCGCTGCGCTGCTGGCAGCCTCTCAAACAGCCGTCGGCCCCATGGATCGTCGAGGTTGATGACGGCTCGCCCACCACGCTCCGCCGGCAGCAGGTGCTCCTCGAACAGGCGACACTTGGCGGCAAAATACTCGTCCATGGTGCCGTGCAGATCGAGATGGTCTTGGGTCAGGTTGGTGAAGGCGACGACGCGAAAGCGCACTCCGTACAGCCGACCCAGCGCCAGCGCGTGCGACGACGCTTCCATGGTCACTGCGCGCGCCCCGTGCTCTGCGAGCTGGCCGAGCGTCCGATGGAGGAGCAGCGCCGTCGGCGTCGTGAAGGGCGCTGGCTGGCTGACGCCCGGTCCGCGATACAGCACCGTCCCGAGCAGTCCGGGCCGCAGCGCCGCTTCTTCTAGCAAGGTCTCGACGAGGAAGTTGCTGGTGGTCTTGCCATTGGTCCCGGTGATGCCAATCAGCGTCAGCGAGTCCGCGGGGCGTCCGTAGCGATTCATCGCCAGCTGGGCCAGCGCCTCGGCGGCGTTTACCACGGGGATCTGGAGCAGTCGAGTCTCGGGGTGCAGCTTTTCGACGATCACCGCCTGAGCGCCGCGCTGCGCTGCATCGGCAATGAAGTGGTGGCCATCGACGGTCTGTCCCGGCACCGCTACGAACAGATCGCCCGGCTGAACCTGGCGGGAGTCATCGCGGATCTCGGCGATCTCGATCGCATCCAGCTCCGCGGGCGACGGCAGCGGCGCGGACAAGCTCGGGCGCAGCTCAACGTCGCGGAGCAGTTGGGACAGCTTCATGGTGGGCCAATTTTTCTGCAAGATCGCCGCGCTGCCAAAAAAGCTGCTGTCCGCGCGACTTCTGCCGTCCACCACGCGCTGGGTGGTTGCGCTACAGCACCTTGCCGGGATTCATCAGACCGCTTGGGTCGAGCGCGGCTTTGATCTTGCGCATCACCTGTAGCTCCACCGGCGAGCGATAGCGGACCAGCTCGTCGCGCTTGAGCTGACCGATCCCGTGCTCGGCGCTGAAGCTGCCGCCCATCGACATCGCCAGCTCGTGTACCAGCTGCGAGAGCCGATCGCGATGGCGGGCGTAGCTTGTGCGGTCTAGGCCGATAGGCTGGCTCAGGTTGAAGTGGACGTTGCCGTCGCCAACATGACCGAAGGCGACCACCCGGATGCCCGGCACCTCGGCTTCGACCAGGCGGCTCGCCTCAGTGACGAAGCGCGGCACCAGCTGGATTGGGATCGACACATCGTGCTTCACCGACAGACCTTCGGGCTTCTGGGCGTCGGGAATGCTCTCGCGGATGTGCCATAGCGCGTCGGCCTGGGCCTGGCTCTGCGCGATCGTGGCATCGAGGATCAGCTCCTCATCCGCCGCTTGTCCGAGCAGCCGCTCGACCTCTTGGGTGAGTCGCCCGTCGTCGCTTCCGCTCTGCGCCTCGACGAGCAGATAGTGGGGATAGCTCGTCGGGAACGGGTCGCGGGTGTTCGGAATGTGCCGCAGCACCATGTCGAGCGCGATGCGGGGAATAAACTCACAGCCCGACAGTGCGTCTCCCGTCGCCGAGCGTGCCAACGAGAGCAGCTTGATGACCGCGTCGAGGTCGGGCACCGCGAGCAGCGCCGTCACCACTTCCCGAGGCTGGGGAAACAGCTTTAAGACTGCCGCCGTGATGATGCCGAGCGTACCCTCGGCGCCGCAGAACAGACCGCTGAGGTGATAGCCGGTGTTGTCTTTGCGCAGCCTGCGCAGCATGTCGAGCACCTGTCCGTCGGGCAGTACCACTTCGAGACCGAGCACCAGGTCGCGGCTGTTGCCGTAGCGCAGGACCTGGGTGCCGCCGGCGTTGGTCGAGAGGTTGCCGCCAATCTGACAGCTTCCTTCGGCGCCGAGGCTGAGCGGAAACAGCAGCCCCACCGACTCGGCCGCCCGCTGGATGTCGGCGAGGATGCAGCCCGCTTCGACGGTCATCGTGAAGCTGACGGGATCAATCGAGCGAATGCGATTCATCCGCGCCAGGCTGATCACCACTTGCTCGCCGGTGCTCGACGGCACGGCTCCGCCACACAGCCCGGTTCCACCGCCCTGCGGCACCATCTCGACCTTCGCTTCGGCACAGGCCGCCACCACGTGGGCCAGCTCGCTCGTCGAGGCAGGGCGCACCACCACCTCGGTCAGTCCGCGGTAGGTGCCGCGTGGCTCGGTCAAAAACGGCTCGAGCGCATCGCTGTCGGTAAGCAGGCCCGCGTCCCCCACGATCGAAGCGAGACGTTCCAAAAATCCGGTCGGAAGCTTGCTGGCTTGTGCTGGTGTCATCGAAAGGACCGATCCTAGCTTGGACCTTTGCGCTAGTTTGTATCCGACATGCGAATTGCACACATCTCGGATCTGCATGCGCTCGATCTGTCGGGGGCGTCGCCGCTGCGGTTTCTGAGCAAGCGATTTTTTGGCTGGCTGAACCTGCTGCGAAAGCGTCGGGCGGCGCATCCGATCGAGCTGCTTGATGCGCTATGCACCGATCTGGCGGGCCAGCAGCTCGACCATGTGGTGGTGACTGGCGACCTGACCAACCTGTCGCTGCCGAGTGAGTTTCAGCGGGCTCGGCGGGCGCTCGATGGGCTGCCGTTTGGTCCGCACGCGATCACGGCGATTCCCGGCAACCACGATGTCTACGTCTGGGAAGCGTACTTTGGTCGCACCTTCGAGAAGAACCTGCTGCCCTATGCGCAGAGCGATGGCGCCCAGGAGGGTGAGCTACCGACCTGGCCGATTGTGCGGGTGCGTGATGGGGTAGCGATTGTCGGGTGCTCGACGGCTCTGCCCTCGCCGGTACCGCTCGCGGACGGCTGGCTCGGGGGACGGCAGCTCAAGCGGCTGGAAGAGGCGCTCGACGGGCTGCGCGACAAGTTCCGGGTGCTGCTGATTCATCACCCACTTCTGCCCCAGCACCTCGACGTCTTGCGGGCGCTGCGCGATCGCGGTCGACTGCACAAGCTCTTGCAGCGCGTCGGCTGCGAGCTGGTCCTGCACGGTCACGAACACCGCGATCTGCGGGCGACGGTGCCAGGTCCGACGGGTCCGATCCCGGTGATTGGAGTCGGCTCGGGGACCTACAACCATCCCTTGCTCGACCGCCGGGCTCGCTACAACGTCTACACGATTGCTGGCGAAGGCCGCGCGGCGCAGTTTACCGTCGAGCAGCGCGTTCACGATCCGGCGTCGGGAATCTTCGTCCCCTATCAGCCGACTACTTGAGCAGCGGATTGATGACCACCTTGCCCTTGAGCTGATCGATCGCCTTTTTGTACTCAGCGGCGCGACGGTGATTGTGGGCCTTTTCGACGGAGGACTCGCTACCGCCTTTGCCGGTGGTCAGCTCGAGGAAGGTCCGACCGGCCATCTTGCCAATCCGCTCCTCGACCTCGCGCAGGTTCAGCTTGTCGTAGTCGGCGCGGCTCAGCTCAATCTGGGCGACGTCCTGGTCCTTCCAGCGGGCGCGGAACAGGAAGATCTTCAGGTCGGGAATGTTGCCAAACAGCTGCTGCGACAGCTCCGAGAAATAGGCCATGACCTGCGAGTAGTCGATCTCCTTGGCCCACTCCTCGGTGATGCCTTCGGTGAACGGCAGCACGACGGTCACCAGTTGCTTGGTCGGCTCGGCGACGTACTCGAGCTTGCGCTTGAGCTTGCGATCGGCCCGCGCTGACAGCTTGATGGCCTGCTCGACCTGCTGCCACAGCTCGAAGGGAATCTTGTTCTCGAAGGTCGGCGACTTATCGCCCGGCTTCTGTACCACGCTGCCCACCGGGGACAGCGGCGGCGTCGAGAACTGCGCCTCGCTGGTGTAGACAAACCCGCCGAGCTGCGTCGGTGCCAGATCGCGGCGGGTCATCAGATAGCGATAGAGCGCTTGCAGGTGCTTTTCCGCGTCGTTGTGCTTGGTGTCGGGCGCGACCAGGATGTGATACTCAGCGACGAGCTTCTTGTCATCCCAGTCGTCCTTGAGCACCTTGCAGGTCACGGTGATCTCTTTGGGACAGACGGTGTCGGGCTTCGGGCCGGTCGCCTCCGGCTGCTCAGCTTGCTGCGGACAGCCTGCCAGGGGACAGAGCGCCAGCGACACGGACAAGAGCCACGGAAAAGCGAGTGCCTTGGTCATCGCAGCCAGGCTACTGCCTCGCGGGTGACGACGTCAATGGCCGTTCTCTCGGCGGGGCGCGGACTTGGCGGCTTGGGGCTTAACGCGGTGGGGCAGGGGCAGGAGCGGCGGGCGCAGGACTCGGGGCGGGCGGTGGCGCAGTGGGTCCACCGGCGGGCGCTCCCGGTGCGAGGGGCGCTCCCGGTTGGCCTGCGACGGCAGGCTTGGTTCCCGGTGGGGGTAGTGGCGGCAGACCTTGCTCGACGCGCAGCCGATTGGTCTCTTCAAAGCGCTCGCTCTCGTCGTCGCGATCTGGGGGACCAATCGGTCGGTCTTGATGGAAGGACGGTCGTCGCGTCGAGTCGTGGACATACAACATCGGCCACTGCGTCACATCGGTCGGGCGCACCGAGGTCCAGCCGGGCGGTAGCTCGGGTTTGAGCAGCTCGAACACATAGCGCGCATCGAGCGGCGCGACATTGATGCAGCCGTGCGACTTCACATGGCCGAAGCGGTCATGCCAGTACGCGCCATGGATCGCGTTGTGCGCTTGGAAGAACGTCGACCATGGCACCATGTTTACGAAGTACGGCTTGTCGTCGTACGGCTGGCTCTTCATGGTGATCGCAGCGACACGGGCCCACACTGGATAGATGCCGAGCGGCGTGGCGTTGTTCTTCCCCGAGGAGACCAGCGTCGCGTAGACCGGCTTGTCATTGTCATAGGCGACGAGGACCTGCTCGGCGAGGTCGGCATCGAACCACTGCGCATTTGCGCCAATGCCCGCTGGCTTGGCAATCATGCGCACTTCGTTGACCGCATAGGCCGGAACCCACTGCGCTGCCTCGGGGACTGGTGGGCTCGCCGGCGCTGCTGCTGTCCCTGGCACCACCGGCGCGGCAGCGGACGCTGGGGCAGGAGGCGTTGTGGCAGGGGCTGGAGTCGCTGCTGGGGCGGCGGCAGTGGCTGGCGGTCCCGGTGCGGCGGTTGGCGTCGGCGGAGGTGGCAGCGGCGCGGTGCCGAGCGGAAACTCGCGCGTCGGTGGCGCCGACAGCTTCACTCGCAGCCAGCGCTTGCCCTTCACTGTCATCTCTTCCAGGATATCGACCTGGGTGCGGCGCTTGAGCATCGCCGTCACCGCTGGTTGATCCGGCGCTGCCTGGGCCTTGAGCTGCTCGGGCAGCACCCAACCAAACGGAAGATGGGTCTTGTCGTCGAGCAGCACGCCATGCCACTGCGAGGTTGCGGGCATCTGGTAGGTGCCCTTGGCCGGCAGGATCTTGCCTTCGACGCTCTGTAGATACGTCTCGCCGTCGACCTTGAAGTTCTTCTCGATGGCGACCGAGTCACCCTTGGCGAGCTTGCGCTCCGGCTCCTCGTTGTTCTTGAACGCCTCCAGGCTCGTCCACATCGGCATCTCTTGCGCAGAGACCATGATGTAGCGATGAGGCACCCGCTCGCCGGGGACAATCTTGTAGACCGGCTCGGTGCTCGCAGTGTCGCCCGAGGCCTTGGCTTGATCGGCGCACATCCAACCAAAGGGCTGTACCGCGAGCCAGCGCTTCGAGTGACACCAGCTCTTGCTTTTGACGACGATCTCGCCGCGGACGTTGATGCGCGTGCCGGGAACGACGGTGCCAATCATCGGTGCGCCGTAATACGGTCGCGCCAGCACCTGGGGATCGCCTTCCTCGGGTTTGATCACTTCCAAGACCCGCATCGAGCTGGGCTGAGGCTCCGGTTCCGGCAGCACGGTGCGCGGGGTGTAGGGCCGGATCTCACCTTTTTTTAGCTCACGGAACTTGCCGTCGATCCAAAACTTGCGGGGCTTTTTGACCGCGGCGTTGGGATCGGCGGGCTGACCGGCCACCGCGGGCTGACCAACTGCTGCGGGCTGACCGGCCACCGCGGGCTGACCAGGCACCACGGGGATAACTGGAGCCGAGGTGGCGGCAGGCGCCGGCGGAGGACTTTGGGCCAGCGCCACACCCACCGGGATGCACGCAAACAGAGGGAGCAGGGAACGATGTACTCGCACGACCCCAGTACCTTAGCACGCAGCGAACTGGCGCGAGCGCGTGAACCAGTCTGCCTACTTGGCGGCCATTTGGAGCCAATTTGGGCGCCTTGACCGGACTTTGCGAGTCTTCGATGATGATGAGTGAGGATGTCTGGCCCCAACAAGAAAGTGCCTCCCGGTGGTTCGGGATCAGGGCAGACCCCTGGCAATCGCCCGGCGGTCCAGGTTGGCATAGGCAGCGTCTCCGACGAGAAACTGGCGGTTACGATTGATGTGCCACCGGGAATGGCAGTGCCGACGCCCTCCGAACCGACGCTGTCCCGGCGGCACGATGCGCGACTCGGCCAGATGTTTGGCAAGTACCGCGTCGAGGCGGTCATCGGCAAAGGTGGCATGGGGCTCGTCTACGAGGGCGAAGACACCGTCCTCAGTCGACGGGTCGCGATCAAGTTTCTCCCCGAGTCGCTGACGTCGAGTCCCAAAGCCGTCGAGCGCTTCATCACCGAGGCGCAGGTCGCTGGCCGACTGAATCACCCCAACATCATCGCGATCTACGACATCGGCCAAGAGGACGAGCACTACTACATCGTGATGGAGCTGCTCAATCCGTCGTCGGCGTCGAGCCACGTCAAGGAGAAGGGGCCGCTTCATTACGTCGAGGCTTGCAAGATTGCCCATGATTGCTGCTCGGCGCTGCATGCCGCTCACCAGGCGGGGCTGGTTCATCGCGACATCAAGCCGGACAACATTTTGTGCTCTCCGATGGGCACCACCAAGCTGGTCGACTTCGGGCTGGTCAAAGATGTGCATTTTGACGACGGGGCGCTGACCCAGACCGGAGTGGTCGCGGGCACGCCGTTGTACATGAGCCCAGAGCAGGCCAGCGACGGAGAGGTAGATCGCCGCAGTGACATCTATTCGCTGGGGGCGACCTTCTACACGCTGCTGACCGGGAAGCCGCCGTACACCGGGGACGCTGCGCCGCAGATCATGTTCAAGCATGTCACGGCACCGACGCCGGACCCGCGTGATCTGGTGCCGGAGATTCCCGAGCCGGTGGTGCAGATTTTGCGTCGATCCATGGAGAAGTCTCCTGCCGATCGCTATCAGAGCGCGGAGGCGATGCGAGAGGCGCTCGATGCCATTTTGGCAAACGCGCCGCGCAAGCAGTGCGTCTTTCTGGTCGAGCATGAACCGTCGCTGTTGATGATGAAGCGTCCGCTGCGGGTGACGCTACCGCCGCCGCTCAATCCGCGGATGTCGTTGCAGATGCCGATCGTCGCGCTGCCGAGCAACCGATCGCTGACGCCGCTGACCGAAAACTCGAACCCGCGCAACTCGGGACAGACCTCGCGAATCTCGGGCAACAGCGTGCGCGTCTCGGGAAGCAATGCGCCGCTCTTAGAGCTACCCGCGCAGCCGTCGGGGCGCTTGTCGCAGCAGCAGAGCAGTTATCCGGCCTTCCTCGGTGGCGTCGGAGTGGCGGCGGCCCTGCTGGCGCTGGCGCTGGTGATCTGGCGGGTGGTAAAGCCTATCGAGCCGGTGACGCAGCCGGGGCTGATCGCCGATGCCGGAGTGGCGTCGACGGGCCCGCCTCTGCCGCCGATTCGGGTGGGCGTGCTCAACTCGCTGTCGGGCACAATGGCGATCTCGACGCGGCCTATCGTCGAAGCGACGCTGCTGGCGATCGACGAGATCAATGACGCGGGCGGGCTGCTGGGGCGGCGAATCGATGTGGTGCGCGTCGACGGGCGCTCTGACAACGGTACCTTTGCGCTCGAGACCGAGCGGCTCATCAAGCAGGAAAAAGTGGTGACGATCTTTGGTGGCTGGACGCCGTCGAACCGTCGCGCGATGAAGCCGCTCGTCGAGAAGTACGATCACTTGCTGATCTTCCCGGCTCGTGACGAGGGAATGGAAGACTCGCAGAACATCATCTACCTGGGCTCGACGCCGTATCAGCAGGTGATTCCGGCGGTGCGCTGGGCGCTCGACAAGCTCTCGGCGAAGCGGCTGTTTTTCATTGGTCTCGACGGACTGTGGGGTCACATCTCGCATGAGCTGGTGCGTGACACGATCAAGGGCAGCCAGGCCAAGATCGTCGGCAAAGAGTTCGTGCTGCTCTCAGAGACTGACTTTTCGGGGATCGTGAAGAAGATCCAGGCCGCGAAGGCTGACGTGGTCTTGAATTTTGTGCAGGGCGACTCGAACCTGCCGCTGTTTCGCGAGCTGCGCAGCGCGGGGGTGACTCCGTCGAAGGTGCCGGTGATTTCGTTTGGCATTGGCGAAAACGAGATCTTGCAGCTCGAGGGCGTAGACCTGACCGGCGACTATCTGGCGTGGAGCTACTTCGAGGCGGTCGACAGGCCGCAGAACAAGCTGTTCGTCGAGGCATTTAAGAAGAAGTTCGGCGACCATCGCGGCATCAGCGACCCAATGGAAGCAGCCTATGCCGGCGTGTATTTGTGGGCGCGGGCGGTCAAGGCGGCGGGAACCGACGACGCGCGGGCGATTCGGCGGGCCTTGCAAGGACAGAGCATCGAAGGGCCGGGCGCGATGCTGCGGCTCGACCCCGGCAACAACCACGCGTGGAAGATGTTCCGGATGGGCAAGATCGTCGGGGCCAGCCGCATCGAGGTCGTCCACAGCTCGGACAAGCTGCTGTCACCTGAGCCGTTCCCAGGGACGCGGACCCGTGCGGAGTGGGAAGCGCTGCTCCAGTTCCTCTACGGGCAGTGGAAGGGCAACTGGGTAAATACCGACCGTCCGAACCTGCTCCTCAAGCGACCGAAGTAAGCGACCGAAGCAAGCGACCGAAGCAAGCGACCGAAGCAATGGGCCGTAGCCGGCTACTCGTCGTCGTCGAGCGGCTCGTCTTTGCCGCTGTCGAGGTCGTATTTGCGCATCAGCTTGCGGAAGTACTTGCGGTCGATGTCGGCGGTGCGCGCGGCGTGCGAGATGTTGCCCTTGTGTTTCTTGAGCAGAAACGACACGTATTTTTGCTCAAACTGCGCGATCCAGATGTCCTTGGCGTCCTTGAACGGCAGATCGAGACGCGGCTCGTGAAGCACCCCGCCCGACGGGATGTCGAGGATCGGTCGCGGCACGTCGCTGGCAAATCTACTGTCGCTGGTGGCCTTCGGAACCAGTGGTGGTAGAAAGCCGTGGCTGTCGCCGTTGCGGATGTTCTCGGGCAGGTCTTCCGCTTTGATCGAGTCGACGGAGGCAAAGCTGACCGCTCGCTCGATGGCATTGACCAGCTCGCGGATGTTGCCCGGCCAGCGATACTTCGTCAGCAGGTCCATCGCATCCGATGAGATATGGGTACACTTGCGGCTGCCGTCGGGAAGTCGGTTGTAGCTGTGCTCGGCCAGGAAAGACTCGACGAGCAGCGGGATGTCATCGCAGCGCTCTCGCAGCGGTGGCAGCACGAGCCGCACGACGGACAGCCGATAGTAGAGGTCTTGGCGAAACCGTCCCGCGCGTACTTCTTCTTCGAGTTGGCGATTGGTGGCGGCGATGATCCGGACGTCGACCTTGAGCGAGCGTGTAGCACCGACGCGGCGGATCTCCCGCTGCTCCAGCGCCCGCAGTAGCTTGGGCTGTAGCTCCATCGGCAGCTCGCCCAGCTCATCGACGAACAGCGTCGAGTTATGCGCCATCTCAAACAGACCCTGACGGGTCATGATCGCGCCGGTGAAGCTGCCCTTCTCGTGACCGAACAACTCCGACTCGATGAGGTTCTTGGGGACGGCGCCGCAGTCAAAGACCATCATCGACTGTGGGTGGCGCGGCGAGAGCTTGTGGATGGTCTGCGCGACGACCTCTTTGCCGGTCCCGGTTTCTCCCTCGATGATGACGGTAGCTCCCGTCGGTGCGATCTTCTCGATGACCGCATATAGCTCGCGCATCTTGACGTTTCTGCCGATGATGTCGCCGAGCCGGTTTTTCGACGAGGGCACGACCTCGACGCGCTCTTGGCCGACTAGGAACAGCAAGTCGGTCTGCCCAATCGAAATGGTGCAGCTGGGATTTAGGTAGGCCTCGCGGATGCGGATGCCATTGACGTAGGTGCCGTTGGTGGAGCCAAGGTCTCGAAGGATGTAGCCGACCTCGTCCTGCTCAATTCGGCAGTGGAAGCGAGAGACTGTCTCGTCGCTGACTACGAGGTCGTTGTCTTCCATCGCGCCGATGCGGATGGTCGACTGCTCGAACGAATGCTCATGGCGGCTGGCGCCGTGGGTGGTCACCAGGCGACAGACTCTGACCTGGATCGTCTGAGGCCGAGCACCGTCGTAGTGAACCTTCGTCGGCGGCAGAAAGTCTGGGAATTTCCGTCGCGGCTCTGACGGTGCATTCATTGTGTACAATTAAACATGTAATGAAAATTACAGTCAAGCGAGGGGGTTACGGGCTAGTCGTCGGGTCGCTGCTCGAGCGATGTCAGGGCGGCGGCGATCTGGTGATCATCAGAGGGGCGATTGCTCGTCGTGGGATGCGAGAGCGGCACGCTGGGGTCGGGACGAACCCAGAGCAGCAGCGTCAGTCGGCGCACGACCTTCGGATGCGGAACGGTGCGGGCTCCCAGGTCGTAGTCGAGCCAGACCTGACATCCATCGCTGCACCCGACCAAGTGGGCCGCGGACGGTTGAAGCGACCGTGACAGCACCGTCTCGTCGTGTTCCCCGGCCAGCTGCTCGGCCAGCTCCCCCGCGCGTGCGATGGCCTCGATCATCGTCAAGCGCTGTCGGAGCAGCACCCGCAGCAGGTTGCCTTGATTCGACGGGATGCCGATACAGACATCGCTCAGCTGACGATTTTCGAGCAAGCTTGGAAGCTCGGCGAGCGAGATCAGGTCCTTCGGCTGTCCTGGGGCGCGGGGTGGCGCGCTATTTCGGAAACCTCGACGCAGCAAAGTTGTCCCTTTCGGGATGTACAGATGCATAGCGTGTGCCAGCCTGACCTGCGCGTCGACGCTGACGGCCCTCTCTCGAGCGCTCGGCCAAACCCGCCAAATTCGCAGCTCCGCCCACTGGGCGTTGTCCGGCAGGCCGGCCAAACTGGCGTTTGTGAACGATTGTGTGGGGACAGTTGGGACCAGGCTAGGGTCTTTCGTCCCGAGCGGTTTTGGCAGGGCTATTGTTCGCCCGACAGCACGTTCTTGGCGATGACCATCCGCTGAATCTGCGACGTGCCCTCGTAGATCTGGAGCAGCTTGGCGTCGCGCATCAGCTTTTCGACGGGATACTCCTTGGTGTAGCCGTAGCCGCCGAAGACCTGCACCGCGTCGGTGGTTGCCTTCATTGCCATGTCGGCGCCGTAGAGCTTGGCCATCGACGAGACGATCGAGTCGATGCGTCCCTGGTCGACCATCCACGCTGCCCGATGACACAGCGAGCGAGTGGCCTCGAGCGCGACCGCCATGTCGGCGAGGATGAACTGGATCGCCTGGTGGGCGGCGATCGGCACCCCAAAGGTCTTGCGCTCTAGGGCGTAGGCGCGGCTCTCGTGGAGGGCTCGACCAATCAGACCTGCCGCACCGGCGGCGATCCACGGTCGCGAGCGGTCGAAGGTCTTCATCGCAATCTTGAAGCCTTCCCCTTCCTGACCGAGCAGCGCTTCTTTGGGCAGGCGTACCTCGTCGAAGATGACGTCGGTGGTGTTGCTCGCGCGCTGGCCCATTTTGTTCTCTTTTTTGCCGACCTTGACTCCCGGCATGTCACGGTCGACGACGAACGCGGCGATCTTACGGTTGCGAGCCTTGAGATCCTTTTCCGGCTTGGCATCGGCGGTCGCGAGCACGGTGTAGAAGCTGGCGTAGCCGCCGTTGGTGATCCAGCGCTTCTGTCCGTTCAGCACGTAGCTGTCGCCGTCCTTGACGTAGTGGGTGCGGAGTCCGGCCACATCGGAGCCAGCGTCGGGCTCGGAGCAGCAGTAGGCGGCGAAGATCGGCTCGCGGGTCAGCCAGCCCAGGTACTTTTCCTTCTGCTCGCGAGTGCCGGCGATGATGACGGGCAGCGACGCCAGCGTATTGGCCGCCATCGAGGTGTTCACGCCGGCGCAGGCCCAAGCGATTTCCTCGAGGATCATGCAGTGCGACAGACAGGACAGTCCGAGGCCGCCGAACTCCTCGGGAATCTCGCAGTTCATCAGTCCGAGGTTCCAGCCCTCTTTGAGTAGCTCGGCGGGAAAGTGGCCTTCCTCATCGAGCTGACCAGCGACGGGGACAATCTTGTTGCGGGCAAAGTCCCGTGCGGTCTTGCGGAGCTGCTGCTGTTCCTCAGAAAAGTTCAAGTCGTACATCTAGTGGGTCTCCTGTATCGGTCGAATGCGCCGTTTGTGCCAGGTTGGATGGAACTGCTGGTTGCGAAAATGTATCAGGTTGACCGCGGACAAAGAACCGGCCTACGATTCTGAGGATTCTTCGTCCGTGGCTCTTCCCTACGGCAAATACCTGCTCGACCGCAAGCTAGCCGAAGGCGGCATGGCCGAGATTTTCCTGGCTAGACCTGCGCCTACTCCAGCTGGAGCGGGCGTGCGCCCTGGCCCGTTTGTGGTGAAGCGACTCTTCTCACACAACAGCTCCGAGAGCGAGTTCGTTCGCATGTTCAAGAACGAGGCCCGGCTGGCGTCTCGACTAAAGCATCCGAACATCGTCGACATCTTCGACCAAGGCGAGATCGACGGCTCGTTCTTCCTGGCGATGGAATTTATAAACGGCGAGGATCTGCGCGGCATCGCCCAGCAGTCCGATGCGATGAACCGGCGCCCGCCGCTGGCCGTCGTCTGTCGCATCATCATGGATATCCTCGCCGGGCTGCACTACGCGCACTCGCTGGCCGATGAAAATGGCAAGCCGCTGGGCGTGGTCCATCGCGATGTCTCGCCGCAGAACATCCTGGTCACCTTCGACGGGGTGGTGAAGATCATCGACTTTGGTATCGCCAAGGCGACGATGGCGCACGAAAACGAGCAGACCCAGGCCGGCATGGTCAAAGGCAAGTACGCCTACATGTCGCCGGAGCAAGCTCGATCGGCGCGGCTCGATGGTCGCTCGGATGTGTTTTCCGTCGGAATTTTGCTGTGGGAGCTGATTACCTGGAGGCGTCTGTTCAAGCGCGGTACCGATTTGGCGACGATGGTGGCGGTCGCGGAAGAGCCCGTCCCGTCGATGCTGCTCTTGACCCCGGACTGCCCGCAGGTGCTCGACGATCTGGTGCAAAAGTCGCTCGCCAAAGAGGCAGACCAGCGCTATCGCTCGGCGCGGGAGTTCCAAGAAGCCTTGGCGGACTGCCTGACCAAGCTCGGTTGGGACTTTGGTCAGAAGGCTGTGAGCGCCTACATGACCGAGATTTTCCGCGAGCGCATCGTCCAGCGAGAATCCGAGATGCGGGCGGTGCAAAATGCCGCCAAGCGTGACTCACTCCGGCAGGCGGTGCCAGCCGTGCAGCTTCCTCAGCCGGTTGCCGCGAAGACGCCGGCGGTGACGATGCCGCTCCAGGTCATTAGCTTGCCGCCGGTGCAGGGGGGACGGCCCAACATTCCGGCCAACCTTCGCACGACGATGCCCTTCGCTCCCGCAGGGCTGCAAGTGCCAAAGCCCGTTCCCAAGCCCACACCAACGGCGGGGACTGGCAGCGTTTCGGGGCCTAGTCCCGTACAGCCCGGGGCTGTGGCCGTGCTGGGTCCGCGCAAGCCGGTGGACGCGCCGGTCGTGCCGCAGCAGCCAGCGACGCGGCGCAGTCCGTCTGGGGGCATCAAGCTCGATCCGGCGGTCGCCAATCCGTCGCTCGCGACCTTGCCCAATCCCACGCTCCCTCGGGCATCGTCGCAGGAAGCACCAACGGGGCCGGTCCAGCTGATGGCGCCTGAAAAGGTCGGTCTGGCGCAGCAGGCGGGTCGCAAGCGGGTCATTCTCGCGATTGCCCTCGGTGTATCCATCGGCGTCCTCGCGGTGGTGCTGCTACAGCTCATGCTGTCTCGGTAGTGCGGAGCGGTTGGCCGCGATCCGCGCTATCTTGCCGCGATGTTTGCGTCCTCATCTGATCGTCCGCGCGCCGTGCTCCTGCCGTCGCAGCGCTACGTCGAGCGTCTCTACCTGTCGTTTTCGCCGCTGTGGATGGCGGTTATCGCCTACTGCACGCTGACGCACTGTTTCGCGCGCTGGGGCGATCTCGGGCACCTGCTGCTGGGCTTGGCGCTGTCGGTGCCGCTGTGGATTTTGCCACTACTCCGGCCTCCCGAGGACGAAGTGGGTCAGCCGCCGTGGTTGCGGCATAGCTTCAAGGCCAATCTGTTTATCGCGCTGATGAGCTTTGTGCAGTGCTACTTCGGCTCCGCGATGTTCTTCGATGGACTGGGCATGGAGTATCACTTTCCGACGCAGCTTCTGTGGAACCGCACGCCGCTGTTTTTGTACTTCGTGACGGTGGCGTACTTTTCGACCTACTACGCTCTGATGCGGCTGGGGCTGCGGCTGTTCCTTGCGCGGGTGCCGAATGCCTCCGCCGCGAGGGTGTGGGCGGTGATTGCGCTGCTGTCGTACAGCATGGCGTTCGGCGAGACCTTCTTTATGGCGAGCGAGTCGCTGCGCTCGTTCTTTTCGTACGCGAACCCGCACAAGGCGCTGCTCGTCGGCTCGATCTGTTACGGGACGCTGTTTCTGGTCAGCCTGCCGGTGTTCCTGCGCCTCGATGAGAATCCGCGCGCGCCGACGCCGACCTCGCGGCTGTTTTGGCAGACGATGGGCGCCAATCTGGTGATTCTGTGCGCCTACGAGGTCTACAAGGTCCTGCTTCCGCTGTGGTAGCCGCTCAGCGAGGGCAGGGCGAGTCGGTCGCTCGGTTATCATCGCCGGAGCCAAGCAGCTCGCAGGCGCGACTTCGCAGGGCTGCCAGCGACGAGGGATAGCCCTTTACGGTCCGATCGCGGCCATTGGCGACCAGCACCATCATGCCGTCGGCGGAGAAGGTCACGTGTCGCGGGTCCTCGGGGCGGAGCAGCAGCAGCTGGGTACCAAACTGCGCATCGAAGACCCGCACAGTGCGATCCTGTCCGAGCGTGACCACCGACTGACCATCGGGAGCAAATGCGCCTTGAAGCGTCGGTCCGAGGTGTCCCTGGAGCCAGCATGCCGATCGAGAGCTGGACGCAAACGGGGCCAGCGCGGTGTGGTGACCGAGGATGAGCAGCTGCACGCCGGCGGGGGAACTCACGAGGCGGGTTGGGAAGGGCGCCACATCGTCGAGTTGCTCCAGAAAATGAGGGACGGTGCTCGGGCGTTCCCACAGCACGACGCGACCGAGCGAGTTGGCGGTGGCGACGACTCGTCCGGCTGCCGAGAGAGCGACTGCGGTGACCGGATGGGACTGGTCGACCACGCGCTCGATGAGCTGTCCATCGCTGAGTCGCCACAGCGCCGCCGTATGGTCGCGGCTACTGCTCAGCACCGTCGAGCCGTCAGCGGAGAAGGCCACCTGCGTCACCGGTCCTTGATGGGCCGGCCACTTGCGGTGCGACTTTCCTTCGCTGAGGTTCCACAGCTCGATGTTGCCGTCGCTGGTGCCGATGACAAGGAACGGGCTCACGAGCGAGGCGACCACTTCTGCGCCGGGACTGGTCCGGAGCAGCAGCTGTGGTTCGTCGCTGGCGGACAACTTCCAGAGGGCGTCACTGCTGCCGACCGCGAGCAGGGCTTTTCCATCGGACAGCCGCAAGACTCGCTCGATGTTTTCGGGGAGGCGTCGACGGAGTAGGGCGGTGGCGTCGACCTGAGGCTGCCAGACCCTAACACTGCCGTTGCTGCTGCTGACGGTGAGGTGCTCGCTGCCGGCCAGCGCGATCACAGGCTCGCTGTGGCCTTCTTGTTGGCCGAGCAGCCTGCCGGTGGCGGCGTGGAAGCAGGTGATCGTCCCGTCGGTGTTACCAATAAGAAGTCGCTCGCCATCGCTGGAGATGCTGCGGGGCGTTCCGAGGGTCCGGTACTCGGCGCGCGGTCGCAGGGTGGCTGAGTCGTAGCTGCGGATGAGGCCGTCCTTGCCGACGAGGATCACTGCGCTTGGGCTGACATGGCGGGCGCTGAGGATGCTCTGGCCACCAAGGTCGAGGCTGGCGCGCAGCTCGAGGCCGGGCAGCGAAAAGGCGCAGACTCTGGTGCGACCTCCGGACAGGACCGTGAGCTGGGACTCGCCGTCGCTCGAACTGAGTGAGAGTTGGCCGCCGTCGCTGTGCGTGCTGTTATCGCCGCAGGGCAGGGTGCGATGCGGGCTGCCGTCGCTGCGCCGGACCACTTCGACCGTGCCGCTGGTCGCCGCTAGGAAGACCAGCTCGCCACTGACTCGGGCTGCGCTGACCCGCTGGCCACCGCCGTCGAAGCGTCGGGACAGAGACCCTTGCGGGAAGTCCCACAGGGCGGCGCTGCCGTCGTGACTGGTGGTGAGGAGCTGGCGTCCGCCATCGACCACTGAGATTTCAGAGAATCGGTCGCGATGCGCTTGCAGCTGAGCAGTCTGTTTGCCAGACGGCAGCTCGAAGAGTCGGAGCGTGCCATCACCGTAACCAACCGCCAGCGATGTCGCGCTTACCCACAATAGGTGTGAAGCTCGTCCACTGTGAGACAGTGTGTGCAGCGGGGCCCGCTGACCGGGGCGATAGATCAGCACCGGGCCGGATTCCGTCGCACTGGCGATCCACTCTCCCCCTGGAGAAATCGCCAGCTCGCGCGCAGCAGTGCCCAGCAGCGGCAGCGCCCGGCCCAGCGCCCGCGTCGCCACAAACAGCCCTTCTTGGGCCTGCGAGACCGGCATCGTGGCATCGGGAGTCAGCTGCTGGGTGGCCAGCAGCGCCGTATGCACGGCCAGTCGTTCGCTGCCGGGAAGCTGGGACAGGTTGATGGCGCGCAGGCCCAGCTCAGACTGCTCGGCGGTCTGGCGTAGTCGTCGCTGCTCGGTGGCGGTCTGATACTGCCAAGTCAGAAGCATCGCCAGCAGCGGCAAAAGCAGCAGTGCTCCGATGACTCCCCGTCGAATCTGCTGGCGGCGGTGGCGCTGGGTCTGTGACTCGTGGAGAAAGCGCTGCGCTCGTTCGGTCAGCAGCGGCGGCTCGATCCCGAGAAGCTCCACTTCGAGCAGCCGTCGTCCATTCCACAACAGGTCTGGGCTCTCGCCGAGCTGATGCCACTCGCTGGCAGCGACGGTCAGCCGCTCGATGACCAGGCGCCGCTCGCCTTCACTGTCGAGCCACCGTCGCAGCTCCGTCCAGCCCTTGAGCAGCGCTTCGTGGGCCAGCTCATAGGCGGTCTCGCCGCTGACCTCGCGCGCGAGCAGCAATCGACCACGGACCAGGGCTTCGAGGGCGATTGGCTCCGCCGGATCGCGGGTGCGCAGTTCAGAGAGCGTGCGGGTGGCCCGCAGACCGTCGGCGGTGAGCAGCCGCAAAAGCAGGCGTTTCGCCGCCACTCGTTCGACGGGCAGCAGCGCGCGAATGACCTGATCAGCGTGCCGAGCGAGGGCGCCAGCGACCCCACCGATCGCGGTCAGCGCCGCATGGGTAATCAGTCCCGAGTCGGTGTCACGGGCCGCCCACAGCTCGGCCAGCGCAAACTGCAACAGTGGCAGTCCTCCGTCGGTATGAAGGGTCGAACGCAGCAATTCATCGACCAGCTCGGTTGACTCGAAGTGAACGCCCAGCTGTGCCGCGGGCTCGGTGATGGCTTGGCGCAGCCCGTCTGCCGATAGCGGTCGTACGATGTAAAGCCGCGACGAGAAGTCACGACCGAGACCAGGCAGTGCCGCCAGCCGGGTCAGAAAGTCGCCGCGGGCACTCAGCAGCACCCGCAGGCCTTCGGCGCGCACCGTCAGGAGCCCCAGCCACTCGGACAGCATTTCGGCCTCGGCAGGTTCGCTCTGCGTGATCAGCTCCTCAAGCTGGTCGACCAGGAGCAGCACACCTCGCGATTCTCCGGGCTGCCGTTGGAGCAGCCTTGCCAGCTCCTGCGGATCGGTGTGCAACAAGGTGTAAAGCTCCGTCGCTGGCTGCCCAAAAAGAGGCGCCAGCGCATCGGCCAGCGCGCGTCCAGGCGTATGTCCGGGCAAAAGCTCGACCAGCTGATAGTCTCGCTGATCGTCGAGCGCCCCGTGGAGCACCGTTGCTGCCACGCCCGCTCTACACAGCGACGACTTGCCCACCCCCGAGTCACCGGCGAGCAGGACGAGCGACTGCGTGCGCAGACGAGCCACCAGCTCCGCGACCTCGCTGCTGCGTCCGAAGAAGACACCACTGTCGCTCATGTCGAACGGCCGCAGCCCCAAGAAGGGATTGTCGCTGCGTCGCACCGTCGGGGCGCTGGTGAGCCGCTGGAGCGCGTGACATAGCTCATCCACCGACGAAAAGCGGGCCGCCGGACTCCGCAGCAGACAGCGATCGATGACCTCACCGAGACGGACATCAAGGTCGGGCGCGAGCGTGCGGATTTTCGGCGGCTCCTCGCTCATGACCTTGAGCTCGAGGCCGAGCAGGTTTTCTGCGATATGTGGTGGACGGCCCGTCGCCAGCTCGAACAGCACCGCTCCCAGCGAGTACAGATCGGAGCGCACTGAGGCCGGCTCGCCCAGCCAGATCTCCGGGGCCATATAGAGCGGCGTACCGAGCACGGCTCCCGCTTGGGTCAGCGCGCGGCGGTTGTGGGCGGCTAGGTGCGGACCTCGCTCGTCGCTGCGCAGGGTCCTTTGCAGCGCCATCGGCTCGGTACTGATCTCATCGCCCAAGACCTCGGTGCGCTGTCTTGCGGCGCTTCCGCTGGCTTCGTCCTTGTCCCCTGTCTCCGTTGCTGCGAGGGGTGGTTGCGCGGCTGGCGTGACTGCCGAGGCGGTCATCGTGGTGCCAGGACGGTCGGTCAGCTTGGCGAGTCCGAAGTCGAGCAGCTTGACCGTGCCGTCGTCGGTCACGATCGCATTGTGGGGCTTGATGTCGCGATGCAGAACGCCTCGGTGGTGCGCCGCTGCGAGACCCTGCGACAGACCAAGTCCCAGCTCACGCACTCGGGCACTGGGCTGCGGCTGCGGCAGACGATCGAGGCTGAGACCGCGCACGAACTCCGAGACCAGGAACGGCTGACCCAGCACCTCACCGATCCGATAGATTCCGACGACATTGCCATGTGAGAGCCGAGCAATGGCGCGGGCCTCGATGAGGAAGCGCTGCCGCGCCGCTTCGTTGTGACGGAGAGAGAGCAGAAACTTGAGCGCCACCGGACGATCGAGCAGCGTGTCATGCGCCAGGTAGACGCAGCCCATCGCCCCATGCCCGAGGGACCGCAGCAGACGGTACTCCTCAATCAAGGGAAGCTGCGCCAGTGTGGTGTCTGCCACTTGGCCCGCGATCAGCGCAGAGAGCAGCTTTGTGGTCATCACGCCAGTCGCTGCGCTCACTACGGATGGTTCGGGGGGAACGGGTGTAGAGGACACGGCCTAGTGACTACCAGTGTGTCTACAGGCTATCACGACGACGGGCACGCCAAGCCGCAAGCTTTGTTCGCGATTTTTCGTCGAGCGGGCATGATGAAGGAGTGACTAAAATTGCTTAAGGAGATTGACCATATGACAAGGTCGGCAAAGGGTCTGGTCGCCGTGTTGTGCGGCATGCTGCTCGGGTCTTTGGGGGGAATCACTCCGGTGGCGCGGGCGTCAGTGCTCACCAAGCTGTCGCTGTCCGACATGACGGCGCGTGCGGAGCATGTCCTTGTCGGACGGGTCGAGCGGATCGAGTCCAAGTTTGCTCCCGGCTACGACGGGCTGATCATCACCGAGGTCCAGATTCGCTGTTCCCGCAGCATTCGGGGGGCCAAGGAAGGTACGCTGCTCACGGTCCGTCACATCGGCGGTACCGTCGGAGAACTCGGTCAGAAAGTGTTCGGGGAGGCTTCCTATCAGGTCGGTGAAGAAGTGGTTCTGCTGGCCGAGCTTCGTGAGGGCTCTCTGTATTCAGTAGGAATGGCGCAAGGCAAGCTGCACATCGATCGCTCGACGGGAACTCCGCGTGTCCAGGTCGACTTAGGGGGCGCGGAGCTGCTGACTCCTACTGGTCAAGACCTGACTCCTACGGCGCAGGGAGTCCCCTTGGATACGCTGCTCGGACAGCTCAGTGAGTTGGCGCGGCGGATTCCTGCTCCGTCGGAGAAAAAGCGCTTGGGCGGCCCAGCGGACTCCCAAAGTGTGAATCCGCCAGGTGGCCAGAAGCCATGAGGCGGCTGCCCATTTCGCTGATGGCCGGGATTGCACTGCTCGGTAGCGCGACTCCTTCTTTGGGATATGTCCGCTCGCGCACCGCCGACAGCTGCTCGCCGATCTATTGGCGACAGAGCTGCGTCTACATCCAACCGGACAGCAACTACGTTCCCGACCTCGCCGGGCCCGACGTTGAGCGCATCGTCCAGAAGTCGATCGCGAACTGGATAACGAAGACCAATCAGTCCTTCCTAAAGCTCAACCATCTGCCTGCCTCGGGCTCCAAAGAAGTGACGTACAAAGATCATCTGTCGGTGGTGATCTTTCGGACCGGTTCCAAGTTCTGTCGTACAGCAGTGGATGGTTCTTCCCAGGTCTGTTACGACCCATCCGCAGCGGCGGTGACCACGGTCTCCTATATCAACAAGAAGGGCGATCCGGACGACGGACTGATCGTCGATGCCGACATCGAAATGAACGCGGTGAACAATCAGTTTGTTGAGATTGGCAGGACGCTACCGGCTCCTGATTCGCGCCATCAGACCGACCTAGAAAATACGCTGACACATGAGCTAGGACATCTATTGGGACTCGATCACACCTGCCGGTTGAGTGCCGATCCGGCGTGTCAGGTCGATGATCAGGGACAGCCGCGGCAGACCTGCGACACCATCGATAGGGGGCGACTCCTTGACCCTACCTATCAGGCGATCTATCAGACCTCGATGTTCGCGATTGCACCGCCCAAAGATGTCGAGAAGCGGACTCCCAAAGCCGATGACGTGGCAGGAGTCACTGCGGTTTCTCCGCTGGCCAGCGATCCCAAGTCCTGCGAGCAACCCCAGGCCACAGCGACGGGATGCAAGTGCGACATGGGAGTCTCTGCACGTCCTCCGCTTTGGACTCTGCTTTCGTTAGGAGTCGCGCTGCTCGCCCTGCTGAGTCGTCGCCAGATGCGCTCTTCCGCCCGTTCCTACTGACATCGCTTGTTCCTATTTGGGGGCGCCACAGGCCAACCACTCGGCCAGCTTCTGGCGTTCCTCCTCCGAGGGATCGTCGGGGCCCGGCGGCATCGAGTTGTTGTCGGCGGCGGAGCGCACAAAGATGCGGGCGCTGTGGCGCTGGATCTGTTCAACGGTGTCGAAGATGAACTCACCGGGAGCACCGCGCCGATCGGTCGACTGCGAGCCGTGGCAGCTCTGACAGTAGCTGTCCATGAAGGGGGCGCCGAAGCTGCTGTAGCGAAGCTGGGTGCCCTCAGGTGGACAAGGATAGGAGTCCATTTCGCGAAAAAACAGTCCGCACGAAGCTGCACAGAGAGCGAATCCGAAGCTGAAGCAGAGCGAGGTACACAGCGCGAACAGAGGAAGCGAGCGGAGTCTTGCCATGGGAGTCCTCGTTAGAACAGCCGGAAGGCGCCGCCTGCTGCGATTCCAAAAAAGCCGTAGATCGACGGGCCGGTGGAGTAGGTCAGATAGCTGACGGCGGCCTCGGGTCCGACGGTCAGCTCGTAGTTTGGTTGGCGGTAGGCCACGAAGTCACAGCCCAGACCCACCTGCACGCCCGCGCGGTGACGGATGCCGGTACCGATTCCGAGCAGCGCGCCACCGGGCTGCTCAGCGACGGCGGCTATCGACTCCTCATGCTGATGGACAAACGAAACACTGAGCCTGCCGTAGCTGCGTGACGACAGATAGCCACCCCCCGCGAGTCCGACCAAGATCGCGGTGAGCTGCCGTTGATCGACGCGACCGTAGCCGAGTCGTCCTTGCACGAGCAGCGCGATCGAGCGGTACAAGCGAAAGCCGAGCGCCAGATTGCCGACGCCCAGCGGATCGCCACGCCAAGTCGTGCCCCCCGCTGCCAGTCCGATGGATATGAGGAGCTGGCCGCGCATCTTTTTCTCGACCGCCGGTGCCACACTCGTCAGCGCTGGAGGACTTTCGACCGCACTGTCGACCTGCATGTCCGCAGGTATACGCCAAGGCGTGACGACTAAAAAGCGATCTCCTGACTATCTCCAGTCGTCGGATCGATCACGCACAGCGACTTCCCCTGCTTGCGCGCCCGCAGCGCCAGGTCGAGGAGCCCCAGCGCTCGCGCAATCAGCGCGCCACCATCGTCGCTACCCACCTGCTGCATCAGCGACGTCAGCAGCAGCGCCACCGTTCCTCCGACCCGCACTTGCACGGGCTGCGGTCGCTCTGCAAAGTCCATGTTCCGGGCTCCTTCAAGGAATCGACAGCAGTTTTTCCAGCCGATCGGCGGTGTGATTCAACTCGGCGAGCAGCGGCGGTGGCAGCGTCGGTACCGGGGCACACTGGCCCTCAACTTCCGACTCACCGAACCGCACGGTCGCCAGCACGCAGCGCTTGGCCTGCGTCTCGATGGTGACGATGCTGCCAAAGGCGCGCTTCTCAATTCTCACCACATAGCGACGGACCAGCTTGGTCTTCTTTTCCTCGAGCGGCTCTCCCACATGCAAGGTCTCTTCCCAGCGCGTCTCGACAATGCCGGGATTCACGATCGCTGGATACAGCCCCACTTTCTTGACCGACTCGAGCAGCGCATCCATCGGCTCGCGCGCGAGCTGGGTAGTTGTAAAGGAAAGCGGCGCAGTCGGGGGCGGCGTGCATCCACCCAGGCCGATCGACAGCGTCACAATTCCCAGCAGCCAGCGCAGTTTGTCTGGCACTTCAGAGACCCTCGCCAAAGAGCAAGCGTTCATGTTTTCAAGCTCACGGCGGATGCAGACCAATGTCAAGGTTCCCTGTGTCTGTCGTTGGCTCGTAAGATGAAATGATCGCGGCGTTTGCTGCGACCCAACGTGAGGAGTCCCCCGATGTCTCGCCTCTCTTCGCTTCCCCGGTGGCTGGCTACCCTGGCAGTCTCTGTCCTGCCTCTGCTCTCCGCTACGATGCCTCTTCGATCGGCAGATGCCGATGTCGCGCCGAGGCCGATTCGCCCCTCTCCGCGACCGATCATTACCTGGCAAGAAGTGAAGCCCGTCGATACGGTGCTCCAGCTGGCCCGCTTGACGGGAGCGCCGATGTCGCTGACCTCGTCCGATGGCGCCGGGCTGGAGTTGGTCTCACTTTCCGCCAAGGCTGTCGTCGAGGACCCGCTCACGTTCACCGAGCTGCACCTGACCTTCCGCAATCCCGAGCCGCGGGTTCGCGAAGGCCAGTTCGAGATCATGCTGCCGCCGGGCGCCGCCATCTCGCGCTTTGCGATGCGTCAAGGCAACGACTGGCAGGAAGGCGAGGTCGTTGAGCTGCAAGCGGCGCGGCAGGCGTATGAGGACTTCTTGCACCGTCGCCAAGATCCAGCGCTGCTCGAAAAGCAGGCAGGCAACAGCTTCCGAGCGCGCGTGTTTCCGATTCCACCCTCGGGAACCAAAGAACTCATCGTCTCCTACTCCGCCGAGCGCACCAGCGCCGCCGATCCGTTTCGCATCTATCTACGCGGGCTGCCCAAGCTCAGCAGGCTGAGCATTCGCGCCATCGTCGCTAAGAATCAGGACGGGGGCCTGTCGTCCTCACTCGGTGGCAAGAGTCTGCAACATCAGACGGTGACCGTCGAAAAGACCGACTTTACGCCCGATCGCGACTTTGAAGTGGGCGTGCCGGTGCCGACCTCCAGCGACGGGCGAGCGGTGGGGCTCCAGCACCAGAACCTGCTGGTGGCGCGCATCACCCCAAAGGATGTGCTGGGCAAGGTCGGCATGGGCCCACTCGACGGTGTGGTGGTCCTGTTTGATACCAGTGCCTCGCGGGCGCTTGGATATCGCGCTCAGATAGATCTCCTCGGTAGCCTGTGTGCCGAGCTGGCTCGACAAGGGGAGGCACGGACTCCGGTGCGAATCCTCGCCTTCGATCAGACCACCGACGAGATATTTGGTGGCGCGATCGGTGAAGTCGGGCCGGCGGTGCTCGATCGGCTGCGCGGTCGGCGAGCCCTCGGGGCGTCGGATCTAGGTCAGGCGCTGCGCGTCGCGGCCCAGAGCAAGGGCAATTTCCGTCGGCTGCTGCTGCTGAGCGATGGTGTGGTGACGGCAGGACCCACCGAAGGCCCGCAGCTGGAAAAGTCGGTGCAGGCGCTCAAGGGCGTGGGCATTGCACGGCTCGACGCGGTCACCATCGGTGGTCTGCGGGATGAGTCGCTGCTGCGCAAGCTAACGACCGCGGGGCTGGCCTCTGATGGCGTGGTGCTCGACGGAGACATGCCGGTCCAGGCGCTGGCGCTGCGTCTCAAGCGGGCGGTGCGCTCGGGGATCGAAGTGAACGTGCCGGGTAGCAAGTGGGTGTGGCCGCTCAAGCTCGACGGGATTCAGCCGGGCGATCAGGTGCTGGTCTATGCCGATGTGGCCGAGCGGACCGAGGCCCAGGTGGTGCTGCGCGGTCGGGATCAGGCGACCGAGACGATTGGTGTGGCGTCGGTCGAGGTACCGCGTCCGCTGCTCGAGCGGGCGTGGGTTGGCGCGCGCATCTCGCGGCTTATGTATCAGCGAGACACCGTCGCTGCAAGCGATCCCGATCTCCGAGAGGGGCTCAAGCACCAGATTGTCGATCTGTCGACCAAGTTCCGCGTCATGTCGGACTTTACGGCGCTGCTCATCCTCGAGACCGAGGCGGACTACGCGCGCTTCCACATCGACCGCCGCGCGCTCACCGACATCCTGGGCATTGGCATGGATGGGATTGAAGTGCAGTCGCGCAAGGCACTCGCTCAGGCGATTCCGCCACCACCGCCACCACCGCCGCCGCCGGTCTTCCGTCCGACTCCGATGGCCAAGCGTGCGTCCGCAGGGGCTGCACCTGGGCGTGAGCGTGCCGAGGGTGCCGCAAGGGCTTTCGACGAGGATGGCGCGTCGGCCATGGCGCCGCCCATGAGATCGGTGTCGGCTCCTGCTCCCGAGCCAAGGATGGCAGATCCTATGGGTGGTGCGCCGATGAGTGCGCCCGTCCAAACCGGCGCCGCCGCTCCTGGGATGGCAATGAGTGCGCCGCCGCCTGTGGCAAGCCCAGCCCCGAGGCCGATGGCGATGCCGGAGCGTCGACGGATGGAAGCACCCAAGATGGACATGTCGGATGCGAAGGAAAAGTCCAAGGACTCTGCCGAGGAGCGCTCGGAGCGTCGGAGCAGTGAGAGCGTGCTGATGCCGCCGCGACAGCCACCGCGCAACGAGTCGGTGCTGCGGCCCGTTCCGCGTGACGACGAGTCGCGTCGGCCCATGGTCTATCCATATGAGGGCAAGCTCGCCGATGTGATGAAGCTGGTGAAGGCTGGCCGTCTCGGGGAGGCGCAGGATCGGGCCTTGGCCTGGCGTGACAGCGACGCTGGCGATGTGCTCGCACTGGTCGGACTCGGTGAGGTCTACGAAGCCCAGCAGCAGCGCAAGGCCGCCGCCCGTGCCTATGGATCGATCATTGACTTGTTTCCCGGACGGGCCGATCTGCGGCGCTTTGCCGGCGCGCGACTGGAGCGGCTGACTGAGGGGCTGGAGCTGGCCGCCGACACCTACGCCAAAGCAGCGGCCAATCGTCCCGATCATCCGTCGAGCCATCGCATGCTGGCCTTTGCCCTGCTCAAGCTCGGCAAGCACGCGGAGGCGTTCGAGGCGATCGTGGCGGGGGCGACGCGCAGCTATCCTTCGGGTCGATTTGCCGGCGTGACGCGCATTCTCGCCGAGGATGTCGGCCTGGTGGCCGCCGCTTGGCTGCGCAAAGAACCGCAGCGTCGAGACGAAATCGAGCGGCGACTGCAAGGACTCGGTGCGCAGCTGGCCAGCGGTCCGTCGCTGCGCTTCGTGCTGTCGTGGGAGACTGATGCCAATGACGTCGACTTCCATATTCTCGACGGGCGCGGTGGTCATGCCTACTTCTCGAACCCGAGCCTACCGTCGGGCGGCGAGCTGTACGCCGACGTCACCACCGGCTATGGTCCCGAGTGCTTCTCGATCTTCGCTCCCGTCGGACAGCGTGCCTATCCGTACAAACTGCAAGCCCACTACTACTCCAAGGGACCGATGGGTTACGGCATGGGCAAGCTGCAAATCATCGAGCACGACGGCAAAGGCGGCCTGCGTTTTACCGAGCGACCGTTTGTGATCATGGTCGATGGCGCCTTTGTCGACCTCGGCGAGGTTCGGGGACCGCTGCCGTAGTAAGCTATCGCTTGTGAAGCTTCGCGCTCATCGCTCACGCTCAGTCGCTGTGGCCGCGGGACTCTTGCTCTCGTCCACCGCCTGCCAGCTGGAGCGTCGCTCCTCTGCCGAACCAAGTGTCCTGACCGTTCGGCAGACCTTCGATGCAGCGTCGCCGCCCACCGACGCTGCAAGCCCCGATCCAGTGCGTCTTGACGGTGGCCTTGCCGATGGCGGGCCCCCGAGCCTCACTCCCCCAGATTTGGCGACGATACTGACCTTACCAGGTGGACCCTGGACCCTGCCGCGCGGCGACTTGCAGCGAACCGGTCGGAGCCCGTTTGTCCTGCCCGACCGTCGACCCAAGATCGTCTGGAAGTTTGCGACCAAAGGGCGAATCTCGGCGGCGCCAGTCCTGGTTCCCGACGGGACGATCCTGTTTGGTTCGCACGATTATCACGTCTATGCGCTCAACCCCGACGGCACGCTACGCTGGAAGCTTCTGACGCTCGACATGGTGTTTGCGACTCCGCTTGCGGCTCCCGATGGCGCGGTGTATGTCGGTTCCGATGATGACAAGCTCTATTCGCTAGGCCTCTCCGACGGGATTGTGCGCTGGTCGGTGTCACCCGGCAGCTGCAAGCGCAGCCTCGGCAGCGGTCCGGAAGCGTCGCGCTGCGATGTCGAGGGTGTCACGCCTTCTCCCGACGGCTCGCTTTATTTCGGTGGCGAAGGCATTTCGGCGGTCAGCAGCGACGGCAAAGTCCGCTGGCGCTATGTCAGTGAGCGTCGCCACTGTGGCTCGACGCCAACGCTGTCCCACGAGGGTCTGATCTATGCGGTCTGTCAGGACCAGCTGGTCTGTCTCAATCCCGACGGTAGCAAGCGCTGGGAGATCACCCTCGCGCTGGATCTGGCCGAGTCGCCCGCGATAGGTGCCGACGGGACGGCCTACCTTGGGGCGGAAGACAAGCGGATCTATGCCGTGTCCCGAGAGGGCGCCGTCAAGTTCTCGGTTCCGACGGGAGCCCCGGTGCGGGCGGCAGTCGCGATTCGTGGCGACGGAGCGATTGTCGCCGGCTCGTACGATGGCCTGCTGTACGCGATCCGCAGCGATGGGACGCTCCTGTGGAAGTTTCAGACCGGCGACAGCATTCAGTCGGCGCCGATCATCGATCGCAAGGGGCGGGTGCTGTTTGGCTCTCGCGACAATCGCTTGTATGCGGTAACTGTCGACGGGCAGCAGCTCTGGCAGGTGCCATTCGATGCCGATGTCGATGGCTCGCCGCTCCTCGCCGAGGATCACGCGATCCTGGTTGGCACCGACGATCGGCATCTTTACGCACTGCGCAGCGGCGGCAAGAGCAGCAGCGACTGAGCCAAGTTTCGATAGATCGCAAACCCGTCCACTCGCTTGAGCAGTCTTTCCAAGGTCTCCTCAGACGTCTCGGCTTCCTTGCTCTTGCGACGGCGCGGGTGTCGCTTGGCGAAGGCATGCAGCGCCGCTTTGTGCAGCTCGACGAGGTCATAACAGCCGAGCAGGCGCAGCATCGACGGCACCGCCCGCACACCGAAGCCGGGCAGGGTCAGCAGCAGCTCGGCGATGCGCTCCTGCCACTCCAGCTCCTCACCGACGAGGTCATCGAACAGGCTCTCATCCTCACCGGCCAGCGCCGCCGAGATCGAGGGCCGCACCCGTCGCAGCGTCTCCGGCTCGGGTCGACCATCAGCGCAGCGAACCGCCAGCCGCCAGATCATCTTGCCGAGTGTCCCGAGTCCCAGCTCGTCGCTCAGCGTCGCCTCTTTGGCCGTTGCCAGCTGGGCCGCGTCGGGAAAGCAGTTGCGTCCCAGCATCGTCGGCGAGCCAAACTCAGTACACAGCTTTTGACAGATCAGCGCCGCTTGTTTGGGCTTCTGCGTCACGATCAGCACCTTCACCAGGTCCTCGAACACCGTTGGGCTGCGCAGGATGTGCCCGACGCGGTGCTCGGCGGCCCAGGACAGCTCGCGATCGCGCTCGCACAGGTGGTGAAACAGCGCCAGATCTTCGTCGAGCCCGAGCATCACGCGGACCTTGTCCTTGGCTGCCTCGGCCACACTCCCAGGCCGCATTCCGTAGACCGCCAGCGCTGCATGACCGGGCACCTCGCGGACCAGAATCTCGACGCAGGGCAGAAGCTCGAAGTTGCCGAAGAGTCTGCTCGGGAGCGCGATCTGTAGCGCCTGCTGAGTCGGTTCATAGACGAGCGGCGGCAGCACCCCAATCGGACTGAGCTGCACCGTCGGTGCGATGCGGAAACCGGGCGGCGTCTCTAGCACGATCGGCTCTTTGGGCTCCATGGGCGGCGGTCCCGGTGGCGGCGTCACGGTGTTCACGGGAGTGGAAGACATGATGCGCGGCTATAGCACGCCCTTTGGGTCGAAAGAAACCGCGTGCTCGGCTCGTCTGAGGGGTCGAAAATGAAAGATTGCACCATCGCTCACCAACCAGGAGGCCCCATGACGACTCGTCCCAATCGCCCTGCATCGCTGCTTTCCGTGCTGCTCTTTCCCATGCTGCTGACGCTGTCGAGCTGCGGACTGCTCGAAACGCTACAGCAAAACGTCGACAACCCACCGACCGTGCAAGCCTCGACGCTGGCGCTGACCAAAAGGCCCAGCCTCACCCAGCTCGCGGCGTACTACTGTCCGACGGTGATCACCGACGCGACGCTGCGACTGCTCTGTACGGTTGCGATCGGGGCGCCTCCCCCGGCAAGTACGCTGGCCTTTCAGTTCGGGATTCATCTGACCATCACCAATCCCAACAACACGCCGGTGCCGGCGCTCGATGTCCTGCTCGCGCTGCGGCTGTTTGAGGGTCTTTCAGCCGAGGCGCTCGGTGCGATCTGCCTGAGCATGTGCGGCTCGGCGGACCCGACCTGTACGGGGCAGGCCAAGCCCGGCGCGTGTACCTCGACGCAGAGCGACATCCGGACGCTGAACGACTTTCAGGCGCGGATTCCGCAGCTCATCACCGATCTGGTAACCGGCAAGGCCGAGCAGGAGCTGCGCAAGTCGACCATCGCCGCCGGTGGCAACGTCCAGCTCGATCTCGCGTTTCAGCTTGGGATCGATCAGGCGCTCGCGGTGTTCCAGAAAGTCGCCGTCAACTTCGTGACCGATCTGCTCAATGGCAAGTCGCCCACGCTCGCTGTTCCCGTCGAGGCCGAGGGCTCCGTATTCTTCGAGCTCAAGCCGGTTGGTCGCTTCGGAGTCGGCTACGGTCCGCTACGCACCACCTGGAACATCGACTCCACCATCCTCAACTAAGCGCGCCGACGCTCAGCCCAGCTGCACCGCAGTCTCTCCACACAGCGTGGCCAAGCGGCTGAGTAGCTCGTCGGTGGGCTGGACGCAAACCTCGGTCGGTAGCTGCGCTTCGACGCGCCACTTCCCCGGTTTTTGTAGCAGCACCGAGATCCGCACCGGCCCCGGATGTGCCGCAAACGCATCTTTCAGCGATGAGACTTTGTCCGCCGTCAGCTCATCCGCCACCACCGACAAGCTCAGCTTCTGCGTCTTGTCCATCCGAATCTGCGACAGCAGCTGCACTTCCTTCAGGTTGATCTTGCGCTGCTGATTCTCGCCATCGCCGTCGCTCATCAGCTGCCCGGTCACCAGGATCGGCTCATCGGCGCGGAGGATCGTCTCGTACTCTGCATACGCTTTGGAAAAGCAGACCACTTCGATTCCGCCTGTTTGATCCTCCAAACGGAATGACGCCATCTTGCCGTTGCCGCTCTTGAGGAGTCGCTCACGGAAGTCACTCACCACGCCACCGGCCAGCACATCGGCGCGATCCCGACCGCGTGGAATCTCAGAATCTCCGTCGGTCAGCTCAGCTACAAGGACCGCACGAGCGCGCCGCAGCTCCGGTGCATATCGATCGATCGGGTGACCGCTGATGTAAAAGCCGAGCGATTCCTTTTCAAGGGCGAGCTTCTGTTTGGGAGTCCAGTCGGCCACGCTCGGATAGGGCGGTGTCGGACCAAACTCACTGCCTGGTTTGGCCGCTCCGCCACCGCCTCCCAAGAGACTAAACAGAGAGGTCTGCCCGCTCTCCTTTTCGCGCTGCGCCTTCTGTGCCCGGTCAACGGCAGAATCGAGCGCTGCCATCGCTGCGGCACGACCCGGAATCACTGCATCGAGAGCCCCCGCTTTGATGAGCGCTTCCATCACCTTCTTGTTGATGCGCCGCAGATCAACCCGTTCACACAGCGCGAACAGAGACACAAAGGAGCCCTTCTCATTGCGCGCCAACAGCAGCGCTTCGACCGCGCCTTCGCCGACGCCACGAATCGCCGACAGACCGAAACGAATCGCCTGCTTTTCCAGGATCACGCCTGACTTGGGATGCTTCTCGGAGATCTTCACCACCGAGAAGTCCATCTCCGACTGATTCACGCACGGCGGCAAGACCGGGATTCCGGAGTCCCGAACTTCCGCGACATAGCGGGCGACCTTGTCCGTATCGTCCTTATCGCAGGTCAGCAGCGCGGCCCAGAACTCGGCGGGGAAGTGTTTCTTCAGATACGCAGTCTGGTAGGTGACCAGTCCATACGCAGCAGAGTGCGACTTGTTGAAGCCGTAGCCCGCGAACGCGGCCATCAGATCGAAGACTTCATCGGCGATCTTGGGATCGACTCCGGTCTTCTGGGCCCCGTCGAGGAACTTCGCCTTCTCTTTCTCCATGACCTCCTTTTTCTTCTTGCCCATCGCGCGGCGAAGGAGGTCTGCGCCACCGAGCGAATAACCCGCCAGGGCGCGTGCAATCTGCATGACTTGTTCTTGGTAAACGATGACTCCGTAGGTCTCCTGAAGGATGACCTCCATCGACGGGTGGTGATAGACGATGGGAGTCCGCTTGTGCTTGCGGTTGATGAAGTCATCGACCATTCCGCCTTCCAGCGGACCCGGGCGATAGAGCGCACCGGCGGCGATGATGTCTTCAAAACAGTCCGGCTTGAGCTTCTTGAGCAGCTCCTTAAATCCCGAAGACTCGAGCTGGAACACGCCAGTGGTGTCGCCCTCCGAGATCATTTTGTAGACGCCGGAATCGTCGAGCGGAATCCGTCGCAGATCAAAGTCCGGCTTGTCCTTTTGCAGCATCCGCACCGCGATATCGATCACTGTCAGCGTCTTGAGTCCCAGGAAGTCGAACTTGACCAGCCCCGCTTCCTCGACCTCGTCCTTCGCAAACTGGGTGACGATTTCGCCGTCCTGACCGCGATAACAGGGAACGTGCTCCCACAGCGGGTGTTCGGCGATCACAATTCCGGCGGCGTGCATGCCGGCGTTTCTGTGCAGACCCTCCAGCGCGGTGGCGATCTCGACCAGCTCTTTGAACTCTGCCTTCTCCGCCATGATCTGTTTGAACTTGGGCTCATTGTCGAGCACCCACTGCATCGTCAGCGGATGTCCATCCACCAGCGCCGGTAGGTTGCGCGTCAGATCATTCAATTCCTGAAACGCCATTCCCATCACGCGGCCCACGTCCTTGAGCGCACTCTTGGCGGACAGAGAGCCAAACGTAATGATCTGCCCGACGTGATTTTTGCCGTACTTTTCCGAGACGTACTTGATGACTTCATCGCGCCGGTTCATGCAAAAGTCGATATCGAAGTCCGGCATCGAGACGCGCTCGGGGTTTAGGAATCGCTCGAATAGCAAGTTGTACGGAATCGGATCGAGGTCGGTGATGCGCAGCGAGTATGCGACGAGCGAGCCGGCTCCTGAACCCCGACCGGGACCGACCGGAATGCCATGCTGTTTGGCGTAGTTGATGAAGTCCCATACGATTAGGAAGTAGCCCGGAAAGTCCATCGCTATGATGACGTCGATCTCGCGCTGGAGCTGACTGCGATATTGATCGGGCTCGAACTTCTTTCCGAAAGCCGCAAACTCGGCAAAGCGCCGCTCCAGACCTTCTTCCGAGACCTTGCGGAAGTAGGAAGGAATGTCGAATCCTTCGGGAACCCGATAGCTCGGCAGCATCGGCTTGCCCAGCGCCAGCTCGACGTGACACTCGTTGGCAATCTTGACCGTGCTCTCGAGCGCCTGCGGCATGTCCGCGAAAAAGGAATTGAACTCCGCCGGACTCTGCAAGTAGTAGGAACTGACATCATGCTTGAGGCGCTTTTCGTCGGCCAGCGTCCTCCCTTGCTGAATCGCCATCAGGACTTCGTGCGCTTTGGAGTCGCTCTTGTGGACGTAGTGACAGTCCCCGGTGGCGACCAAAGGAATCCCAGTCTCCGCGGACATTTTCTTCCAGTCCGCATTCACTTTGTCCTGATCTGCGAGTCCGTTCGGCTGCACTTCCAGATAGAAGTCACCGGGAGCAAAACAGTCGGCGTACTGGCGCGCCATGTCCTTGGCCGCGTCATAACCACTCGTCAGCAGCGTCTGCGCAATCTCTCCACCGAGACAGGCTGACAGCCCGATGATTCCTTCGCTTCGTTCCTTGAGTAGCTTCTTGTCGATGCGCGGGTGGTAATAGAAGCCCTCCAGATAGCCCATCGAGTTGAGGAACTGGAGGTTGTGATAGCCGACGTTGTTCTTCGCCAGCAGAATCAGGTGATAGTTCCGTCGCGACGTTCGATCCAGGCGGTTGTCGCAGACATACATCTCGCTGCCAAAGATCGGCTTGACCCCCGCCGCCTTCGCCTTCTTGTAGAAGTCGATGATGCCGAACATATTGCCGTGGTCGGTCAGCGCCACCGCGTTCATTCCCATTGCCCCGATGCGCGGAATAAGATCCTTTAGACGGATCGCGCCGTCGAGGAGGCTGTACTGACTGTGGACATGCAGGTGCGTAAACTCGGTGACCGCCATGGCGCCCGGCTTAGCAGTGCCCGACCCCCCACGTCAACATCGGCTGCGGTGTCTTGCTTCCGCGCAACTCGCCGGATATGTTGAGGTCTACTTCTCAAATTCGGCGACAGTTCCAAGCTGTGAGGAATCCGTGGCGAAGCGCGACGAGCAAGATGATCTCGAAGGCAAGAGCGCAGTAGACTTTGGGCCCGAAGAACGCGATGGTTACCGTCGGACGCGACGTCAAATGGCGCGCGGCGACAAGCCCATCCCAGAGGCCAGTGAAGACGAGGCGCCGGTTCCCAAGACCGCTTATCAGCGCTTCATGGATGATCACTGGGATGCCTGGCTCGGTCCAGTGCTGCTGCTGGCCCTCGCGGGGGTGATGGTCGTCGGCTACCGCATGGACTTTATCCGCGAGTCGATGGTCGGTATGTTGTTTTCCGGCGGTCTGGTCGCGTTCGCGATCTATTCGACAGCGGTCCCGGCCTACGATCTGATTGAGAGCAAAAACGCTCGGTATGCCTTCGCGGCGCTGTGCGTGCTGTGGGCTGCTGCTGCTGGTTACCCGACGCTGCGCAAGACCATGGCGCGGACAGTCTATGCGCAGGGCGTGCTCACCGAACAAAACAAGAGCGAAAAGCTCCAGTTCTCCGAAGGCAAGACCGGACCTTTCGATGTCACGGTCAGCGGTACGCTCAAGGCCGAGGGCGGCCAGAACAGCAACGCCGTCTATGAGCTTCAGGTCGCGGGTGAAGGGTCCAGCGAGACGCTGAGCGGCGAGTTTTCGGTCCGGACCAACCAGATGCGGGTTCGCCGTGGCACCTCGACGTGGACCGAGCAGACCAACCAGAGCGAGCACCGCCTCCAGCGCAACGTGCGGGGCAATGTGCTGACCTTTACCGTCGAGCACGTCGATGATCTGCTGGCCGATGGCTTGCATGTCTCGGTGCATCCGCAGAGCTACGATCCGAAGTGGTTTTTCTTGCTCGGCATTTTGGTGGTGCTCGGCATGATCTACGTCGAGGGCAAGATCGGCGATGCCAAGACCAAGACCCACCTCATCATGGCGGCTGCCTCGACGATGGTGTTTGCGTTCCACTTCCACGAGCACGCCACGGCATCACGCATCGTCAAGCCGGCGCTCGACTCGCTGATCTTGGCGGTGCTGACGGGCGGAATTGGCGGCACGATGGTGGGCGCGGTGGTGCGTCGGGCTTCGGGTCGCGACAAGATCAAAGCCAAAGACGACGAAGAGAAGAAGCCCAAGGACAGCGACGAGTAGTCTCCGCGAGGTTGACGGAGACTGCTTGGGCTAGCGGATTCCTCGACGATCTTCGCGCAGCTCGCGGCGGTCTTCGCGTAGCTCGGCTCGGGATCGCTGTAGCTCGGCTCGGGCCAGCTCGACGAAGCGGGTCATGATCTGGCGCGCTCGGACGAGGATCTGGACTTGCGGTCCCCAGGTGAACGCGGCGGTCGTCGTTCGCTCTAGCTCGGCTAGCAGGCTCTGCTCCTCGATGAGCGCAGCTCCTTCCCTCGCCGCATCTCGGCGATCGTCGCGCAGATCGCGGGCGTCCTTCCTGTTGCGATCACGATTGAGCTCTCCTGCCGATCGACCGACCTCGCGGTTGGCTTGGTGGGTCTCGCGGGTCTGCTCGGCCACCTCGGCGCGGCCTTGCTGCACAAAGCTGACCAGTGCGGCGCGAACCCCTGCTTGATCTTGACGGGCAACGGCGGCGTCGAACGCGTTGAGGGTCGCTTGAAACCGCATGAGGTCTCGCTTGTCGTCGGCGACCTGCGCGTTGTCGCGTCGAACTTCGGTTCGGTCACGGCGCAGCTCCGCCTGACGAGGACGGCCCGGCATGGGCTGGGCAGAGGCAACGTGCGAACCAAGCAGCAGGGCAATCGTGAACGCGGCGTAACGCATGATGTGATTCTCCATCTCGTTTTGGGTTGAGCGCTTGAGCACTGAATCTGGCTGGTTCAGACGAAACTGATCAGCACCGATTCAAGGACTCATTTCAAGAACTCGTTACTTGATACACAGACCGGCGGTGCGGAATCGGTCACCAGCGCGGGCGCCCGCGAGCAGCGAGTCGGCACACATCTCACCGGCCCCAGCGCAGACATTGGTAGCCGGTACTGCTCCCGCGGGTACGAGCAGTCCCGGTAGATCGACCTGGACTCCATCACCCTGGACGCACAGCGCACGGCAGATGCGGTCCTCGGCCCGCGCGGCATAGAGATCACACTCGTAACCGTCTTGGCACTCGCCGGAGGTGCTGCACTGGGCACCTGGAAGCTTCGGCGCCGCCGTCTGCCGGAAGCAGATGTTGCCTCGGAAGGTGTCCTTGGCGTTGGTGATGTTGCCACGGCCATCGAGTCCGGCGTCGATGTAGATGCACTGCTGGGCGGGGGCGGGCAGGCCGGCGCGCGTGTCTGGCGGACAGGTCTTGGTGCCGAGCTTGCACTGCAAGTGACAGACGCCACCGTGCAAGTCCTCGTAGGCGCCACGGAGGCAGCCGCCGATGTACTTCTCGGGGCCATAGTCGCAGTAGCCCGCGTTGGCCGTCGGGTCGCAGTTGAAGTTGCCGCTTGGGAAGCAGATCGCTTCGCTCGGGCCGTCGTACGCGCAGACGTAACCTGGCTTGCGGCATGTCGTCGCGTTGTCGCAGCGCGCCATGCAGTAGCGCTTGCTGGCGTTGGGCAGCGTGTAGCACTTGCCGGTTCCGCAGTCGGCGTCCGAGTCACACTCGCGGCTGCAGTAGCCATCGGGTGTGGTCAGCAGCTTGGGGTTGTTGAGGATGGTGCTGACCCAGCAGGTGGCCGCTTTGCCGGCGTTCCCTTCGGTGCAGTCTTCGTTTTTGGCGCACTGGGCGCCGATGCAGCCGGGGCCCTTGCAGAGCGTGAGTCCGGCATCGACTCCGCCATCGCTGGGGCCAGGGGTGTTGTCGCAACCAATCAGTCCAATAAGCAGCAGGCCCGCCATGGCGCTCAGACCCTTAATAGTCCATCTCGTCATCAAGTAGTCCTCCAGTGCGCCACATTTTACCCCGCCTATGCTGCGCGTCGGTGCGGTAGATTAGGGGAATCCATGGCCCACTATCGTATCGACACAGTCCTTCGTGTTCGCACTCGACACCGACCGGGGCAGCTCGCGCGGGTTGCTACGGTGATTGCCCAGGAAGGTGCGCTGATTGGCGAAATCTCGACGCTGCACATGGCCGAAGGCCTGTCGACCCGTGAGATCACGGTCGAGACCGAGAACGAAGAGCACACCGAGCGGCTGGTCTCGGCGCTGTCGCACACCGATGGCGTTGAGATTGTGAGTGTTCGCGACCGCGTCTTCGACTGCCATCGCGGCGGCAAGATCCACTCGACGAGCCGCGTGGAACTTCAGCACCTGTCGGACCTGCGCTACATCTACACCCCCGGTGTCGCGCGGGTCTCTCGGGCCATCGCCGAGAAGCCGGAGCGCGCCTTCGACTACACCAGCCTCGGTCACTCCGTCGGCATCTTCACCAACGGCACCCGAGTCCTCGGCTTGGGTGACATTGGTCCGGTCGCCAGTCTGCCGGTGATGGAGGGCAAGGCGGTCCTGTACGATCGCTTCGCCGGGATTTCGGCAACCCCCATCCTCGTCGACACCAAGGACGTAGAGGAGTTCGTTCAGACGGTGGTTCGGGTCTCACGCAGCTTCGGTGGCATCCACCTCGAGGACATTCGCATCCCCGAGTGCTTCCAAATTGAGGAGGAGCTGAAGCGGCGACTCCGCAAGCCGGTGATGCACGACGACCAGCACGGCACGGCGGTCGTGACCCTCGCGGCCATCATCAACGTCTGTCGGTTGACGGGCATCGAGCTGCGGCGCTCCAAGATGGGTCAGGTTGGGCTTGGTGCGGCGGGCTCCGCGATTGCCAAGCTCGCCCTGGCCTATGGCGTCGGTGAAGTCATGGTCACCGACCGCAACCCGGCTGCCATCGCGCCGCTGGTCGCTGCCGGCGCCCAATCGACGGACCTCGATACCTTGCTGGCGCGGGCTGACATTGTCGTCTGTACCACCGGCAAAGTCGGACTGATCAGGCCCGAGCAGGTCCGTCGTGGACAGGTCATCTTTGCGCTGTCGAATCCCTATCCCGAGATCGATCCCGATGTCGCTCGTGATGCCGGCGCTGCCTATGCCGCCGACGGTGCCGCCATCAACAACGCGCTTGCCTTCCCTGGCATCTTTCGCGGTGCGCTGGCGGTGCGGGCCGGCAAGATCGAGCCCCAGATGTTCATCGCTGCGGCGGAGGCGATTGCCGCCTCGGCAGGCTCAGACGAGGTCGTGCCCTCGCCGCTGTCGACGAGCGTCCACGATGCCGTCACCGATGCGGTCGCTGCCTGTGCGACCAGCCTTGGCCTGGCCAACACCGCCGAGCTATAGCCTGCCAAAGACGCTGTGCTTACTCGTAGCGGAGCGCGTCAATCGGATCGAGCCGTGCGGCTTTGCGCGCCGGATAGAAGCCGAACAGCACGCCAATCGCCACCGACACCCCGAAGCCCAGCACCATCCAGAACGGCGAAAAGTCGACCGGCATGCCGCCGCCGAGCTTCGACAGCAGCGTCGCGGCCAAGGCGCCGAGCCCAATTCCGAGCAGGCCTCCTAGCACCGACAGCACGACGGCTTCGACGAGAAATTGCAGCAGGATGTCACGCTCGCGGGCGCCGATTGCCAAGCGAATGCCAATCTCACGGGTCCGCTCAGTGACGGACACCAGCATGATGTTCATGATTCCGATACCGCCGACGAGCAGCGAGACTGCCGCGACGTTGCGCAGCATGCCGGTCTGGGTCTCGACAATCTTCTGCTGGGTCTGGACCAGCTCGGCGAGGTTTCGGACCGAAAAGTCGTTCTCTTGTTCGTCCGTCAGCTTGTGACGCTGACGGAGGATCGACACCACCTCGCTCTCGGCCTGCGCCAGATCATCCTCGCTCGTCGCCGCCACCATGATCGTGCTGACCGTCTGACGGTTCTGATTGAGCACGCGGGTTCGCAAGGTCAGCGACGGCAGAATCAAGATATCGTCCTGATCGCTCCCCATCGCCGACTGTCCCTTGGGGCTGAGCAGGCCAACGATTTCGCACGGCATCTGCTTGACGCGAATCTGCTGACCGACCGGATCGGAGTCTCCAAACAGGTTCTGCGCCACGGTCTGGCCGAGGACACAGACCTTGGCCGCCGTCTCGTTTTCCGCTGCCGTAAAGAACCGTCCCCGCGCCACTGGCCAGTCGCGCAGCGCTGCATACTCCGTCGTCGTTCCAAGTACCGGCGTCTGCCAGTTGAGGTTGGCACTCACCACCTGCGTTACCGTGCGATCGACGGGCACCGCGTAACGAACTGAGCGCGCCTGCATGATCGCCTCGACATCGTCGCGCTGTAGTGGGCGACCGCTGCCGGTGCCACCCATAAAGCCACCTTGGGCCGACGCGCCGGGCACGATCATGATGATCGCCGAGCCCATCGTCGCAATCTGCGCCGCCACCATCTTGCGCGTACCCTCACCGAGCACCACCGTCACCAGCAGCGCCGCGACACCAATGATCACACCGAGTGCCGTCAGCGCCGAGCGCATCCGATTGCGCAGCAAGCTCCGCAGCGCCAGCCGCAGCGCCATGAGGATCATCATGAGTCGACCTCCTCGCTGTCGTGCCACTCGGCGAGTGCTTGTTTGGCGGAGTGCGGCGGTCGCTTGTCATCGGCCCGCAGTCGACCGTCTTTGACCATCAGCAGCCGACCGGCAAACCCCGCGATGTCCAGCTCGTGGGTGACCAGCAGCACCGTCAGTCCCTCGCCATTGAGTTCTTGGAGCAGCGCCATCACCTCCAGCGAGGTCCGCGAGTCGAGGTTTCCCGTCGGTTCATCAGCAAGCAGCATCATCGGTCTGGTCACCAGCGCGCGCGCAATCGCCACCCGCTGCTGCTGACCACCCGAGAGCTGATTCGGAGTGTGGCCCGCTCGATCCGCGAGTCCGACGCGGCTCAGTGCCTCGCGCGCCCGCTCGGCCCGCTCGCTTGACTTCAGCCCTGCGTAGAGCAGCGGCAGCTCGACGTTCTCGAGCGCCGTCGTCCGTGCCAGCAGGTTGAAACCTTGAAAGACGAAGCCCAAGGTCCGTAGCCGCACCAGCGCCAGGGCATCCCGATCGAGCTGGGCGACGTCACGTCCTTGCAAATAGTACGAGCCCGAGGTCGGTCGGTCGAGACAGCCAATCAGGTTCATCAGCGTCGACTTGCCCGAGCCACTCGGCCCCATCACCGCCACGAACTCGCCCCGCTCGATCACCAGATCAATGCCACGCAGCGCCGGAACCGCCAGGTCGCCTCGGGTATAGACCTTGGTGATCTTCGACAGTCGGAGCAGTGGCTCGGTCGTGGCAACCGCATCTCCCATGGGCTCGCAGGGTATCGCAAGTGGGGCGGCCAGTGCGACGAGCAAAAAATTGAGACACTACCTACCCCATGTTACCCACGACGGACATGTCTTCGTCACAGCTCGAACGCAAGCTGGGGGCCGTCGATGCGGCGGCACTCCTCGTGGGCAGCATGATCGGCTCGGGGATCTTTATTGCGCCGTCGCTCATGGCCAAGAACATCGCGGCGCCGGGGCTGTATCTGGGGCTGTGGGCGCTGGCGGGGGTGTTCACGCTGCTCGGAGCGTTCAGCTACGCCGAGCTGGCCGCGATGATGCCCGAGGCGGGAGGCCAGTACGTCTATCTGCGGCGCGCCTTTGGTCGACTGCCGGGCTTCCTGTACGGCTGGACGCTGTTCCTGGTCATTCAATCGGGCTTTATCGCCGCTGTGGCGATCGCGTTCGCGAAGTATCTGGGCATCTTCCTGCCGTGGGTGGGCGAGGAGAGGCTTTGGCTTGTGCTTTATCAAGGCAGTCACGGACCGGTCGGCGTGTCTTCGGCGCAGGTTGTGGCGCTGGGGGTGATTGCCGTGCTGACCTATATCAACACCCGAGGCGTCGTCGCGGGCGCCGCGGTGCAGAACCTGTTTACCGGGCTCAAGCTGCTGGGGCTGTGGGGACTTTTGGCGCTCATTTTGATCATCGGCAAGGGCAGCACGTCGAACTTCCTGCCGCTGTGGAGCACCGCGGTGCCGCAGGTTCCGGGGGCCGTGCAGGCCGGCTTTTTGGCGGCCCTGGGCGTCGCTGCGTCAAAGGCGCTGTTCTGCTACGACGCCTGGAACACGGTCACTTTCGCGGCAGCCGAGGTGCGTGACCCGTCGCGCAATCTCCCCAAGGCGCTGGTTGGAGGCACGCTGCTAACGACGGTGACCTATGTGGTGGCGGCAGCCGGCTATCTGTACCTGTTCCCGCTCGACCAGATGGCGCGCGTCCCCGAAAACCGCATTGCTGCCGAGGCTGCGCGCAGCTTGCTGGGGAGCGTCGGTGGCCAGCTGATTGCCGCCGCGATCTTGGTCTCTACCTTCGGCTGCATCAACGGCATGATCCTCGGCGGGGCGCGCGTCCTGTTTGCGATGGCCGAAGATGGGCTGTTCTTCCGCCCCGCCGGCACGCTCAACCGCAACAAGGCACCGGGCTGGGCGCTGGTCATGCTCGGGCTGTGGTCAGCGGTGCTGACAATGTCGGGCAAATATGACGACCTGCTTACCTACACCACGTTTGCGTCGCTGCTCTTTAATGCGGCGACGGCGGCTTGTGTGCTCAAGCTCCGCCGAGCACTGCCGCAGGCCGATCGCCCCTATCGAGCCTTGGGCTATCCGGCCTCGACGATCGCATTTATTGCGGTGGCGATTTGCTTTACCGTCTACATCGTCCAGGGAGACCCGCGGTCGTCGCTGTATGGCCTGGGTCTGGTGCTGCTCGGCGTTCCGGCGTACTTCTTTGTAGGGCGCGGCAGAGACGCCGTCGCCTAACCTGTCTCTTCCGTTTCTAGCGAGGTCGCCCGATGCCGAGCCTTGACCCGCCCACTGAGTCCACTGCCCACGGTTCCGACACCCGGGTGGCGCCTGCTCTTCGTCTGCTGCTCCGTCGTCCTCACCGCCGCTGGCTTCTGCCGTCTCTGGTCTTGACCAGTGGGGCGGCGCTGACTGGACTTCCAGAGCCCAAGGGGCCAGCGCTTGTGAGTCCTATGGCACATGCGGGGGCGCTCGTTCCCCAGCGAGCTGCTCAGCTGGTGGAGTCGCCGGTTTCCTCGGTGACTGTCTATGCCGATCGGGCGCATGTGACCCGGCTCGCCAAGGTCACAGCGAGCGGTGGCGCCTCGGGAACGCGCATCGAGCTGCCCACGCTGCCGCAAGGAGTGGACCCGACCAGTATTCGCGTCGAGCTGGAGCCCTCGCGCGGCGATGATGTGGCGGTGCAGCGGGTCGAGCTGGCCTACGTCGACGCAAGTGAGGCGAAGCTGCCGACGCAAGAGGCCGAGAAGCTGCTCAGCGAGCTAGAGTCGCTCGACGATCAGCTGGCGACGCTGCGGGCAGAGCAGACTGCCTACGCGGCGCAGCTGCGACTGCTTGGGCGGCTCTTGCCGTCGGCCAATGGACTGGGGCAGGGTAGTGCTCCAGGGCTGGCCCCACCGGCGAAGCTTAACCCCTCCGGCTGGGGGGCGGTGCTGTCGTGGACGGCGCAGCTCCACGAGAAAGTGTCCGAAAAGTCGCGAGAGCTGACCGAAAAGCAGCGCGTGCTCCAGCTCAAGCGGCAGACCCTGCTCGAGAAGGGGCAGAAGCTCGGTGGCTTGCTGCGGCGTGGCGGCTATCGGGTGACGGCGACGCTCAGTGGTACCGGCACGGCCCAGCTGGCGCTGAGCTATCAAGTCAGTGGCGCCCGCTGGCGACCCGCCTACGACATCCAGCTTTTGCCGAGTCAAAACAAGGTCGAGCTGTCGCTGGCCGGTCTGGTCAGTCAGGAGACCGGCGAGGACTGGAATGATGCCAAGCTGACGCTTTCTACGGCAGTACCAGCGACGGCGACGCAGCTCCCCAAGCTCCTCACCTGGAAGCTCGGCGAACGGGAGCGCTTCATCCCAATGCCGCAGCCGCAGCGTGAATACGTGCCGCCGTCGCCTGGTGTGCCGCAGCTGGCGCCCGTCATCGAGGCCGATCCGAGTGAGCTACTTCAGCGGCGTTTCGTCGCCAAGCTGGGCCTTCATCAGCACTTTCCAACGGGGAGTACGCGCTACAAGGTCAGTGCGGACAAGAATCAGCTCCAGCAGCAGATGGCCGGTGATATTCCGTCGCCTGAACAGACCGAGGACAGCTCTGTCGAGGTCGATCGGGACGGAGTTCCCGACGGAAAGGAAGAGATCTCAGCGCTGGCCACGAAGACACCCTCACCGCCGCCACCACCGCCGCCGCCGTCGTATGGTTACCCAAGTGGCGGCATTCCAGCGGCCCCGATGGCAGCGCCGGCCATGCCGACTGTGCAGCAAGAGTCCTTGGCCAGAGTCTCGTCGCGTCGCTCCCAGGTCTCGGTGACTTCGACTGGCTCCGCAGGCGGTCGGGTTGCCGAGGTGATTGGGTTTGGTCTGGCGCCGCCGCCCGGCTATCGGCCCCCGCCCCAGAGTACGGCGCTGCTGGCCTCTGCGTCGGGCGGCTACGACATGGTGTTCCCGGCGCTGGCTCTCGATACCGTCAAGAGCGGTCAAGGAACCAGGCGAGTGGCGCTTCTGTCTCGCAGCTTTCCCGTCGATGTCAGCCGCAAGATCATGCCGGCGCTGGCCCCGGAGGCGTTCCTCGTCGCTGACATTCGCAACCAAAGCGCCGAGCCGCTGCCCGGCGGGCAAGCTGCGCTGTTCGTTGGCGCTGACCCGGCTGGCGTCGCCCAGCTCAAGCTGATGGCCCCGGGGGAAGTCGTTTCCCTGCCGCTCGGACTCGATCGGGCGATTCGACCGGCGCGCAACGTCCAGGTCTCGACCATCGAGAAGGGCGTCTTTAGCAAAGATGAGATCAGCGAGTACATCGTCACCACCGAGATCGTGAACCCCTACCGCGTGGCGCTGGCGACGCGGATCTACGACCAAGTGCCACTTATCGGCGACAAGAACGTCGAGATCAAGCTGCTGCGCACCGAGCCCGAGGCCGGCTTCGACGAGAAGACCGGCACGCTGGAGTGGCGTCCGCAGGTGGCTCCGGGGGCCAAGCTGGTGACGAAGTTTGTCTACACGCTCAAGCGGCCCAAGGGCTACAAGCTCGGCCAGGCTCAATACTAGGAGGCTTGCCAAATGACGACGACGCGGCCTTTGTTGGGTGCTTTCGCGACGCCGCTGCTGTGGGCGGGGCTTCTTTGGCCGAGCCTGGCGAGCGGGGAGCGAGTGAGCAAGGTGGTGGTCTATCCAGACCGCGCGCAGGTGACGCGGGTGGCCCAGATCGACTGCCGGGACAAGGTACTGACCCGCTTTACCAGCATTCCGCCGGCGGCCTCGGAGCCGTCGGTGCGGGCGCAGGTGGATCTGGCCGGAGCGCAGGTGCTTGGCGTTCGCACCGAGGTCGAGGTGCTGGTGACGGCCTTTGCCAAGCCGCTGGAGGAACTCGACGATGAGATTCGCCGCATCGACGGGGAGCTGAGCCTCCTGCACGAGCAGCGCAGTCGCGAGCGGAGTGTCGAGTCGGTGGCGGCTCGCTATGAAGACGTGGCGGTCGCTCTGCTCGGTCGCGAGCTGGTCGATCCGCCGGGCAACCCGCAGTCGCTGGCGCAGCTTCCCAGGGCGTGGTCGGCGGCGATTGAAGCCCCGCTCAAGGTCCGGCTGGCCCATGCCGCAGGCACCACCCACATCGAAAAGAAGAGTCGCGAGCTGCGGCAGCGTCGCGAGGAACTCCAGTCCAAGCGGCAGCGGATGATGACGGCAGCGTCCCGTCGTCAGCTCAGTGCCGAGGTGCTGCTGGCTTGTCCAGCCGGGGCGGCGGACCGCAAAGCCCAGGTCGAGCTGACGTATCTGGTGGGCGGGGCGGGCTTTTCGACCGAGCACGAAGCCCGACTGGGCGAGCGCGGCAGCGTCGAACTGACCAGCTACGCGACCATCAGCCAGCGCACCGGTGAGGACTGGCGCGACGCGCAGATCATTGTTTCGACGGCAGTGCCTCGTCAGAACGCGACCCCGCCCGACCTGATTCCCCTGCGCATCACCGCCACCGAGCGGCTCCCACCCAAGCGACTGCTGGTCAGCCGCGTCGAAGAGCAGGTCCACCGCGAAGAGTCGGGCGGAGCAGTCACTTCGACGACGACCCCGCTGGGCGGCAGGCAGGGCGGGCGACCACAGCTCGTCGAGCAAGGTCTGTCGGTTCAGTTCGTGGCCCCTGCCAGCGCAGACATTCCCGGCGACGGCACGCCGAGCCGGATTCGGCTCGCCCGCAGCGAGCTGCACCCGAGCGTCACCTATCGCACCATTCCGAAGCTCCAGCCGTTTGTGTTTCGCGTGGCGGACCTGCTGAACACCGCGGGCTATCCGCTGCTCGCCGGTCCGATCGATGTGTTCCGCCGCGGCCAGTTCTCGGCCCGCTATGACCTGGCGCGCGTCGCTGCCGGGGAGCGCTTCGAGCTGAGCTTTGGCCTGCTCGACCGCGTCAAAGTGAAGCGCAAAGTCCTCGAGGAAATCTCCCGCGACAAGGGGATCTTTGGCACCACCCGTCGCCATCGTTACGCCTATCGCTTCGAGGTCGAGAGCTATCTGCCCGGCGGTGAAGCGATCGAGCTGCTCGAGCACATCCCAGTCTCCGAGCTAGAAGACGTCAAGGTCGCGCTCGACGGCAAGACCACGCCCGGTTACGAGCTACGCGCCGTCGACGGCATCGTCAGCTACAAGCTCAAGCTGGCCGCCGGTGAGAAGCGCGCCATCGAGCTGCACTATTACGTCGATGCCCCCGCCAGCATGCTAGGCGAGTAAACTCTCCGCTCTCACGCTTTCCATCGAGTCCCCGAGCTGTTTCATCCATGACCGACCGCACTGCGTCTTCTGCTCCCTCGTCCCCAATCGCTAGCCCTTCGTCCGCCCCAGCCGATGACCTCGGTCAGTCTGCCAGGCGAGGAGCGCTGTTCATTCCGCTCGCCAAGCTGTGGTTTTTGGTCTCGGCGCTGCTGCTCCAGCTGCTGCTGCCGCGGGCGCTCGGTTCGTCGGCCCTCTACGGGGTCTGGACCCTGGTGGCTTCGTGGCTGTCGACGCTCAACAACGTGATGATCACCGCGACCATTCAGGCGGTCGCCTATTTCGCGGCGCGCGGCCCGTCGGCGGTGGAGCATGCCAAGCGAACGGCGCTGCGCATGAACCTGCTGATTGGCGGTGGCGCGGCAGCGGTGTTCTTTCTGCTCGCTCCGGTCATCGCCGGCTTTGAACACGACCTAGAGCTGACCTCGCACCTTCAGCTTGGGTCGCTGGTCATCCTGGGCTACAGCTTCTACGCCGTCTTCGTCGGTGCGGCCAACGGCGCTCGCCAGTTCCACAAACAAGCCGCTCTCGACATCACCTTTGCGACGCTGCGGACCGGTCTGGTGCTGGTCTGTGCGCTGCTCTTGCACAGCACGCTGGCCGCGGTCGGCGGCTGGGTTTTGGCCGCGATGGTCATCTTGGTGATTGCCGTGGTGCTGGTCGGCCTGCCCAAGCCCGTCGACGGAACGCCGATTCCGGTGCGGACGATGCTCAGCTTTGGCACCTGGCTGGCGCTCTATCTGCTTGGGTTAAATGCGCTGATGTTTATGGATGGCTGGTGGCTCAAGCGGCTCTACACCGAGGCGCTGGTCAACTTGCCAGCAGCGGAAGTGAAGCGAACGGTCGATGCAGTGGTCGGAGTCTACGGCGCGGCGCAGACGGTGGCCCGGCTGCCCTATCAGCTGATTGTGGCGGTGACCTTCATCGTCTTCCCGCTGCTCTCGGCGCCGGCGGTCCAGGCCGATCGGGAGCGCACCGAGCGCTATGTCTCCGCAACGCTGCGCTATTCGCTGATCGCGATGCTTGGCCTGGTCTCGGCGCTGGGGACGCGGCCTGAGGGGACGCTGCGCTTGCTGTTTCCGGCGGAGTACGTAACCGGTGCCTCGGCGCTGGCGATTCTGCTGGGTGCGTACGTCTGCTTTTCGCTGTTTAGCATCGTTGGCACCATCACCAACTCGCTCGGGCGAACCATTCAGACGGCGGTGCTGGGACTCGTCACGCTCGGGCTGACTGCGCTGTCGGTCTACCTGACGATCTCGCGCTCGCTCCAGCTGGGTGAGCAGCCCCTGCGGGCCGCGGCGATTGGACTGCTCATGGGGATGGGTGGCGGGCTGCTGATTGGCCTTTGCTACCTGTGGATGGCCTTGAGGGCGACGCTGCCGGTGCTGACGCTGCTGCGGACCGGGCTGGGTCTTGCGGTGGCGATGGTGCTCGGTCGACTGTGGCCAGCTGCCGGGAGCGTCGGACTGCTCGGTAGCAAGGTCGGCACCCTGCTGTGCGCTGCGCTGGCTGGGGCACTGTACCTAATTGTCCTGCTTCTGACGCGCGAGCTTTCGGTGAAGGAGCTGGCGCTGCTCCGGCGCGAGCGTCCCAAATCCACCACGGTCGAGCCGTAGCAAGCAGCGCGCAGACCGCTACGGCGGCAGCGGCTCACTCGTTGGGTTGAGCAGGGCCCGAACCTCTGTCATCGCTTGCTTGCCTAGCTGCGGCTGCACCATGCGGATGTACGAGGCATAGCCGAGCAGATACGCCCGAAAGTCCCTCCGCCCGCGTGCCTGGCTGGCCAGTCCGTGCATTCGACAGTTGTGAAGGATGGCGCGGAAGGTTCGCCGCATCGCTCGGGGCACCGCCAGGCCGCTGTTCACCACGATGCCGGTGATGCGCTGCTGCGCCGACGGACGGAGGACCTTTCGCTTGCCGACATTTTCCGCGAAGCCCTCCTGCTGGCAGACCTGATTGACCCACCACAGGAAGCGACCGAGATCGTTTTTCTGCTCCATTCCCTTCGCAAAGGAGAACGTTAGGTCATCGGCATAGCGGGTGTAACGGGCGCCCATCCGCTTGGCCAGGCCGCCGAGCCGCGAGTCAAGTCTCCGGCAGATCAGATTGGCCAGCGTGGGCGAGGTCGGCGCTCCTTGCGGCAGCACGCCCGGCCATACCACATAACCATCCGGCAGCACCGCTCGGTGCGTCGTCAAGGCCGCCAGCACGTCCGCCACTTCCGGGGCAAAGCCATAGCCGCAGAGCAGGCCGCGTACCCGGTGATACGAGATGGTCGGGAAGAAGTCCTTGAGGTCGAGCTTGATGACCAGATGGGCTCCTTCGTGCGGCTTCGCATTGGTCACCGCTGAGCGCCGCTTGACGAAGCCGTGCGCTGCCGCGTGCGTGGGCAGCTTGCTCAGCAGCTCATCGAGAATCTGCCGCTGCACCCGCCGCAGCGCCAGCCGCGGGGCCGTGATGGTGCGAGGTTCTCCGTTCGCTTTGGGAATCGTGAACGAGACGTACGGACTGCCCGTGCCGGTGCCCGCCCGCATCAGCTTGCGTAGCTCGCGCAGGCCGCCCAGCTTGAGCCAGCCAAGCACGTCCTTGCGGGTCTCCAGCTTTGGCACTCCAAGCTCGGTCAGGGTCGTCTTCTGCTTGCGGCTCTGCTTGCGGTACTGCCGGATCGCGTACATGTTGCCAAACAGGCCGTACGACCAGCCGCTCGGATTCCAACCCCCCAGCACCTGATAGCGATTGTGGGGCGGGCGACGGAATCGACTGTCGGGCAGCGCAACGTCATCGAGCCGCAGGGCTCTTAGCGCCCGATGGGCCGTGCTGCGGACCCGCGCACTCGGGTCCTTGATGAGCACCCGCAGGTACTGCCCGGCTTTCTGCTGGGTGCAAGTCAGCCGCACCATGTGCGCCGCCTGAATCCGCTTCCGCGGGTCGTCACTCTTGGTGAGCAGCGCGATGGTGCGAGCGGTGAAGCGACTCACGTAAAAGCGCGCGACTTCGTACTCCGCCAGGTCTTGATGGGAGTCGAGCAGAGCCACCACTTTTTCCCAGTTGTCATCGAGCGACTCGCACAGCGGAATCAGCTCTAACAGCAGGTTCGACAGGCTCATGACTTCTGTCCCTTCTGGTCTGTCCCTTCTGGCGGGAAAAAGGAAAAAGCGTTCCTTCGCCGGCAGCTACTTGCGTGGCAGCGGTGACCGAGCTGAGAAAAGCCGCAAGCGGCAGCTCGGACCAGCGCCTTGTCCAGTGCAGGTCGAAAACAACCGCGACGTAACATCGCGGAGGAAGCTAACTGCGTGGCGAGCGAAGGAACGCTACAAGTTCTATGTTCGCAGGCCGCCATAACAAAGGGAAGCGCTTTGCTGTGGCGCCTTCCAGCGGACTCCCTAGTGGCGATCAAGACCGTCGCTCCGGACTGCTTCGGGAGTGACGACGCGCAGTCACCGTGGCCAGCGGCTCGCTGGGCGGGGCGGGGTGTTCGGCGAGCAGCTCAGCCAGTCGGGTCGACAGCGTCGTCGGTTCATTGGGCGCGTGAAGCGGACTCTCGTGACCCTTGCGCACCAGACTGTTGAAGCGGCGACTCATCGCATGGACGGACTCACCATGCTGGAGCAGCGCTTGCCGCGTCTGTTCGGAGAGCGTTGAATCGCTCATCACCGCCAGGTTGTCGGTCAGCTCCGACGGATAGCGCGGTGCCGAAACAACCGCCGCGACGCCCGGCTGCGCCAGCGAATAGCGATAGCAGTCGACGGCGGTGATGCGAGTCAGCTGCGGCGAGGTCCGACCCGGTGATTGCAGCAGTCGACCGTACGACGTGGCCGAGAACGTCAGAAGCCCAGTTCCCAGCTCGGCACACAGGGGAAACAGCGAGCGCTCCGCGCCGGGATGGGCGGCACTGTGCCTGGTCATCAGCACATCCCAGCCGCTCGCTCCACCGCGAATCGCCGACTCGGCCAGCCCGCGGTCGTGCGTTGAGAAGCCGCAAGCGCGAAACTTTCCTTCCCGCTTGAGGGTTTCAAGCGTTTCACGAACCTCGTCGGAGAGTCGTTCCGGCGACCGCACCCAGAACAGCAGAAACACGTCCAGACAGTCGGTTCTAAGCCGCCTGAGCGCTCGCTCGACATCGGCGGTGATCGAGTCACGATCGCCCTCGTAGCTCCCCGTCACAATCACCATCTGCTGCCGGTGGTCGCGTGCAAACCGCGTCAGCGCCTCGTAACCCGGCTCCCAGAAGAACAGGTTCACTCCCGCAGTCAGGGCGCGCGCCAGCGAGCGTGGCGGCAGATCGGTCACCCCCGAGATGGCCAGCGGCGACACCATCAAGCCGGTCGAGCCAAGTGGCCGGCGGAGCGCCGTCTGTGGCACCTGAAGCAGCGAAGCGCTCGTAGCATGCGCTGGCGCCACAGCAGGGGGCGCGACCTGGCCACTGAGCACGGCCACCGCCTCGGCAATGGGACGCGTGCTCGAAGGTTCCTGCGGCCAGCGCACAGAGTCACGCAGCCAGTCTAAGACCTCCGGGTCATCCAGGCCGCGCTTGAGCAGCTCCGCATAACAAGCGGCGCGCTGTTCCGCATCGAGCTGCCCCTGGCCAAGCAGCTCACGCAAGCGCGGCGCAAGTCCAACCTGGCCATCCAGCTTCGAGGCCACCGCCTGCCGGACTGCGGCGTGGCGATCCCTCGACAGCGTGAGCAGCCGGCCCAGATCTCGGTCCACGGACAAAAGTCCCACGGCATGGGCGCGCAGCCAGGGATCTTCGCTGGCAACTGCCACCCCGACCACTGCCTCGCGCTCGCTCGGACTCAGCTCCTCTCGGCGGCGATAGGCTTGGCGCAGCGCCTGACGGCGGGTCATCGGGTCGGGGTCGCTCCTCAGAAGCTCCAAGAGCGCGTCTGCGCTCAACCACGACAGCACCGCTTGCCGCACCAGCGGATCGGGGTCGTCCTGGGCGGACAGTCCTTCGGGGAGCCGACCCATCTGTCCGAGTGCGCGCAGCGCTCGAGCGCGCACCAGCGGATGTTCATCGTCGGCAAGCTGCCGCAGAAGGGCCCGATCGCGAGCGGTGATGCTTCGCCCAAGCAGCGCCATCCTCGTGATCGGACGGCTGTCGGGTCCCAGCAGCTCAGGCAGGTAACGTCCCAGGTCTGGATCGTGGACGCGCACCACCAGCGCTTGCAGCGCCGCGCCCCGGACCTCGGCGTCTTCATCTTCGACCAAGCGCTCAAACAGGGTGACATCCGTCTCGCCAAGCTCATCAAGGCAGCGCACCGCCGAAAGCCGTGCCACCGGATGCGGGTGTTGGAGCGTCACACGCAGCGGGGCTCGTCGGCCTCCGTGCCGCTGCAAGTAGGAGCAGGCCCAGATCACCGCGCCCACCGGCGCTTCATGGTCCCCCAGAATCCGGCTGCTTAGCGACGAGGCCCGTTTTCCCATCCGGTCGAGCAGCTCGGCGGCGCTCTCCAGCGCGTGTGGCTGCCCCGGAATCGTCATATGCGGGAGCACTTCTTCAAGCTCCGTGGTCTTGCTCAGTCGGGCGAGTCGCTCAATCGCAAGTTCTCGTAGCTGGGTATGCGGATCGGCCAGCAGCGGTAGCAGCTCCGCCGGTGCGATTTCCGAGAGTGGCCGTGCTCGCAGTCGCGCGGCCGTCACCGCCGGGTCAGGGTTGCTCAGCGCCTGATCCATCGGCAGGGGGGCTGGCGCCTTGTAGGCCGCGAGCGAGGGCTCGACCCGTGACTGCACCTCGAGGTGGGCACCGTGCGCGGCTTCGCTCATACTAGGACTGACCGTAAGGATCTGCTCGCGCTGCTCGGGGAGCGACTGCCACAGCAGCGTCAGCGCTTGAATCGCGGCATGGCGGACTCGCCAGAAGGGATCACCCAGTACGGCCTTGAGCGTCGCAATCGACCCCGCTTGGCCGATTCGCGCCAAAGCCAGGGTCGCCGTGCGGCGGACCCACCAGACCGGATCGAGCAGCGCCAGTCGTGTCAGTCGCGCCAGTCCTCGCTGGGCCACCACTCCATTGAGCCGCCCCAGGGCTCGCGCTGCTGCCTCTCGGACACTTGGTAGCTCATCGTACGAAGCATCGACCAGCCACAGCACCGGCGAGACACTGCGGGCGCCGGCGAGAAACCGTGCGGCCTCTGCCCGGACACGTCCGTCCTCGTCTTCGAGCAGCGCCCGTCGAGCGGCATAGACAGCCGCAGCGACGTTGCCATCAAGTTCCTGAAGGGCCGACAAGCGGACCTCGACCGACCGAGACAGCAGCCTAATTCGAGCCTGCATGACACCTCCTTGCCGCACCTGCGCAGCCCCCTCCATCCGACCCGAACCCCATCGCTACTCCAGTCACTTCATCAGCGTACGGCACAAAACCCATCGGACTCAATGGAGGGATGAGGGCGTCGGAGATGGCCAGGAGATTGGCATCGGGAGGGGGGCAGTGAAGAGACGATTCAGAGGAGGGAAAGGACAGGGCGGTGGTGCTTGGCGGTTGCTACGGACCCGTTACGCAGGTCGGGTGGGCTCCGGCGTGCTGGGCTGCGGCTTCTTCGGTCCCGGCGACTGCTTCTTGCGCGATTTGCGTGAAAACCGACTTGCCAGCTCTCCCCACGCTGCGGCCATGGCGCCATCAACGTCATTGTCCCGTACCGACCGATAGACCACGAGGGCCGAGGCGTACGCTTCACTGAGTGCCAGCGCGTGGGTGTTCTCGACCCGGGTATAGACCCGCCGCAGGGACAAGAGCAGCGGATAGATCGCCTCGCTTAGCTCCACGTCCTTCTCAAACTCGGGAATGTCGAACGAGCGCGGCAGGGCCTCTGGGTGGGTCTTGGCCGCGACGAGCGCCTTGCGGCTAAACTCGCGATTCATGTCGCCGACCGGATGCAGTTCCTTTCGTGCGGCATCATCCAGGCTGACGAGGAAGGGCATGAGCTTGTCCACTGCCTCAATGGCCTTCCTGATCTTGTCTGCCTCGGTCGGGGTAAGGGTTGCACTGATACGGTTCGATGTACTGGTCATGACTGCTCCTTTCTACGAGCAGGTAGGTCTTCGGCAGCCATGTCGGGTGGTTGCGTGCAAATGCGCGATTTCATTGAAAAAAGTGATTCAGGACTCGCCAGCGAGAGGGATTTGGGTTTGGACCCGGAAGGTTCGGGCCTGGACCCGGAAGGTTTGGGTTTGGACCCGGAAGGTTCGGGTTTGGACCCGGAAGGTTTGGGTTTGGACCCGGAAGGATCGAGTTTGGACCCGGAAGAACCGAGTTTGGACCCGGAAGAACCGAGTTTGGACCCGGAAGAACCGAGTTTGGACCCGGAAGAACCGAGTTTGGACCCAGAAGAACCGAGTTTGGACCCGGAAGAACCGAGTTTGGACCCGGAAGAACCGAGTTTGGACCCAGAACGTTTGGCTCTGGACCCAGAACGTTTGGCTCTGGGCCCAGAAATTCCTACCGCCGAGGCAGAAGCTTGGCGGGGCTACCCAGGCGGTTCTTAGCTGCGGCGCTTGGGATGACTGCCGGAGCCGGTGCGGGGCGACATAAACATGCGGGGCAGGGTGATGCCGCGCGTTTCGGGGAGCATCCACACCCAGCTGGCCGTGGCCAGCGCGAGCACCAGCGGCACTGCAAGTCCTCCCGGTAGACCGTAACGAAGCTTCATCGCGGCGACGACCACGGGGGCGAGCAGCTGGACCGAGCGGGCCAGGTTGTACGTCGCCCCCATCGCGGCGCTGCGGATTTCGGTCGGGAAGAGCTCTGCGAGGAGGGCGCCAAAGCCTGCGGTGCAGCCTGAACCGAAGCCCAGCATGAGCATCGTCATCCAGAACAGCGGCGGATGTTGGGTCAGCCACCGCCAGTTGAAGGCCAGCATTGCCAGCGCACTGGCCGTCAGGAGCGAGTAGAGACAGAAAGCCGGTCGTCGCCCCGCGCGGTCGGCGAGGTTGCCAAACAGCAGCATGCCGACAAACTGTCCAACCTGCGCCGTCAGCACCCAGACCATGCTCTTGCCGATCCGCTGTCCCATGTCGTTGAGCAGGAACGCGGGCAGCCAGATGTAACAGGTCCAGTAGGTGCCCATCTTGAGGACGGTGAGCACCCAGGCCAGCACGAAGCGCTTGCCAATCCCAGCCTTGAAGATCTCGACGAAGGACACGTGATGGTTGGAGCGTTCGTTGGGAAGCACCATCGAGCGACGCATCGCGACAGCGAGCAGGGCGGTCGCACTCGACGCGAGCAAGATCGCACGCCAGCCAATCAACGGCAGCAGCAGAAAGCCCGCAACCGCAGCCAGGGCAGCGCCAAGCGGCTCTCCAGCTTGCAGCAGGGCGGCTGCTCGTCCGCGATAGCGTGACTCGACAGCTTCCGCGACCAGACCATGCCCGATGGCCCACTCACCACCGACGCCAAGGCCAACCAGGCCGCGTCCGATCAGAAACACGGCCAAAGAGGGCGCGAGACCACAGACTGCCGATCCAACCGAGTACACAAAGACGGTCAGCGCCAAGATCGAGCGCTTGCCATATCGATCGGCCAGATAGCCGGCCAGGATGCCGCCCAATCCGGAGGTCGACAGCGCGACACCAAGGAGCCACGACTCCACCTGATGCGAGAGCTGAAACTCGTGGCTGACGGCATCCTTGATGTACGCAAACAGGACCAGGTCGTAGAAGTCGAAGGTCCAGCCCAGAAATGCAAACAGGAACAGCCGATATGGGAACGGGCGACCCATGACAGAAATGGCCCTAGCCGTAGAGGGGAGAAGAGAAAGGCGATGAAAACAGCGTCGACGACCCGTACGGCATGATTCATCGATTTAAGCTCGAGTTGCCTGCGCCGGGCAACGGATGTGCCATTTTTCTTTGCGGGGGCTTTGCCGGGAAGCCGGTTCCGGGTGGTTCTGTCGAGACGGTCACGCACTGTCTCTGACCCAGACCGCGCGCGGTGGAGCTTGGCCGGTGACAGGCCGCAAACTGATAAGGTCGGGTGCATGAGAGGTGGCGATTCTGAACAGCTGCGCTTGGGGGTTGACCTGGGCGGAACCAAAATGGAGGCCGTGGTGCTTCGGCTCCTCGAAAGCTCCTTCGAGATCGTGACACGGCTACGTCGTCCGACGGAGCGAGCGCTCGGCTACCAGCACATCATCGACGCACTCACGGAGCTGGTACACGAAGCGGCTCGGCAGGCTGGACTGCCGTCGTTGCCTCCGATTGGGATCGGCATGCCCGGCAGCATCAGTCAGCGCAGTGGACTGACCAAGAACTCGAACACGACCTGCTTAAATGGCAGGCCGTTTCGTGCCGACGTCATCGCCAAGCTGGGTCGAGAGGTTCGCTTCGCCAATGACGCCAACTGCTTTGCGCTCGCCGAAGCTCGGTTCGGGGCAGGTCGCGGGCAGCGCGTCGTCTTCGGGGTCATCATGGGCACCGGCGTGGGCGGCGGCCTGGTCTTCCCTGGACTGGGCGGTGAGCCCGATGCTTGGGACGGACCGCAAGGGATTGCCGGTGAGTGGGGGCACGTCAGCTTGGAGCCCGAGCGGGGTGCTCCCTGCTATTGCGGGCGTCGCGGCTGTATCGAGACGTACCTGTGTGGCCCAGCGATCGAGTCGCTCTATCACTCGCGGGCAGGGCATTTGACGCCGGACAGGACGCCGCTCACTTTGCCCGAGATCGTCGCGCGGCAAGCCGACGATGCGATCGCCCAAGAGGTGCTGGCCGAGCACTGCCGCTGGTTTGGCCGCGCCATCGCCACCGTCATCAACATCGTCGACCCGGACCTGATCGTCCTGGGCGGTGGGGTGTCCAATCTGCCTGGGCTCTACGAGCAAGGTCCGCGCGAGGCCGCCAAGTGGGTCTTCAGCGACGAACTCACGACCCCGATCGTGAAGCACCAGCTGGGGGACAGCGCCGGCGTGATCGGTGCTGCCCTTTTGCCGTAGCAGCCTGTTATCCTCCGCCGCCGATGCCAGTGCGTGTTCGTCACCACGTCAATCCGTTTCACCTGCGCCTGCTCGATATTGCTCCCGAGCGACTGACGGCACCGCTTGGTCGGGACGCGGAGCTGCAAGTGGAACTGGGGTGCGCAGATGCCCAGTTCTTGTTTCAGCTCGCCCGCCGCGATCCGCTGGGCAGCTACGTCGGAGTCGAGATTCGCAAGGCCCATGTCGAAGACGTCAACCAGCGCGCCGCTACCGAAGGACTGCCCAATCTTCGCGCCCTATTCGCCCACATCAATGTCGATCTGCCGAGGCTGTTTGCCGGCCACCGCATCCGCCGCTTCTTCATCAACTTCCCCGATCCGTGGTTCAAGCGCGCCCACCACAACCGTCGGATCGTGAATCCCGAGCTGGCCGCTCAGCTTGTCTCGCTGCTGCCCCCCGGCGGAGAAGTCTTTTTTCAGAGCGACATCTGGGAACTAGCGATTGCCGCGATGGAGGTCTTCGAGACCACCAAGGGCCTAGAGAACACCGTCGGTGAGTGGTCCTTCGTGAAGCACAATCCGTATCCGGCGATCTCGCTGCGAGAAGAGCGCGTCACCGAGCGAGGGCTGCCAGTGTGGCGCATCCTCTATCGGCGCGTGGCATAAAGAGCAGATGAAGTACTTACTGCGCTGCTTGGTCGGATTCGCGCTTTGCCTCGGAGGCTGCGCGGCGGACTCCGCGGCAGATAGCCAGGTGTACCTGCTGAAGCTGCAAGCCTCCGGGGTGCCGACTGCCGCCAAGTACATCGCGCCGCAGGTCGCGGTGCTCGATACAGAGTGGCGGATGGCCGCAGCGATCATGCCAGCGGACCTGTCGACGCTGACCAAGCGAGATCCAGTGACCGTGGCGCTGCGGGTCTCGGCGTACGACTCTGGGCAGCGGGTCGCGGTCGGGGCTCGTCTGTGGGATGCCAATAGTCAGCTGGTGGCCGTCGGTGGTGGGCAGTTGGCGCTGACCCGAGACTCGACGCTGCCGGTCTCACTGGTCGAGGTGAAGGACAGCCGCCTGCTGCCGCTTCAGGTCTCACTGGCGGTTCCAGCGAAGCTCTCGGCAGGGCGTGTGACCACGCTGTATGGCTGGGGCTTTTCACCGACGGCTCAGGTCGAGATCGGCGGTCAAAAGGCCAGTGCCGTGCAGTGGATGTCGTCGGTGGAGCTGGTGGTCACGGTCCCAGCGGGGCTGCCGCTCGGTCCGGTCGCCGTGGACGTACAGAACCCCGGCGGCGTGAGCGATATCCGAAGCGATCTCGCGACGGTTGAATGAGCGGGGCGGGGGCTTGCTCTAGGGCGACTTATTTGGCTGGGCGCCCCGCCTGCGACATTCCGTATTGCTTGAGCTTGTAAGAGAAGGTTCGGATCGGCATCCCGAGCAGCTCAGCGGCGCGAACCTGCACTCCGGCAGTGGCGGCCAGTGCCTCGGACATGCGGCGCTGCTCCAGCTCACGAATCTCCGCTTCGAGGTTGCGAAACACCGGGGCAGAGCTGGCAGTCGCTGGGTCGGTTGGGGGCGTCGCTTGGGTCGTCGGCAGATCGAGGTGCCCGCCACGCAGAAGCGGCGCCAGCTCTGCACTGGTCACCATGCCGTCGCTGCAAATCGCCGCCAGATAGTCGCAGATGTTGCGTAGCTCGCGGATGTTGCCGGGCCATGGGTGGGAGAGCAGCTGGGTCAGTGCGCCGTCGGACAGATGAGGGGGCTGCCGACCGAGCAGGACCGCTGCTCGGCGCAGGAACTGACGGAGCAAAAGCGGGATCTCACGGCGCCGATCCCGCAGTGGCGGCAGGACGACCCGCGCGGCGACCAGTCGGAAGAACAGGTCCTGGCGAAACCGTCCCTGCTTCACTTCCTCCTCCAGGTCGCGGTGGGTGGCAGCCACCAGGCGGACATCGATCGTCAGCTCGCGTGTTCCACCAACGCGCATGATCCGCTGAGACTCCAGCGCGCGCAGCAGCTTGGCTTGCACCGAGAGCGATAGCTCGCCCACTTCATCGAGAAACAGCGTCCCTTGCGCCGCCTGTTCGAGCAGTCCCAGCTTTTGGCTGACCGCGCTGGTGAAGGCGCCCTTTTCGTGGCCAAACAGCTCGCTCTCGGCGAGGGTCTCTGGCAGTGCAGCGCAGTTTACCGCCACGAAGCGGCCGCTGCGCTTTGACCAGACGTGCAGCGCGGTGGCTGCGATCTCCTTGCCGGTGCCGGTTTCCCCGTGGATGAGGACTGGCATGGTGCTCTTGGCCAGCCGCTCGAGCAGTCCATAGATCCGCTGCATCGCTGGATCGCCGACGATGACCTCGTGCGGGCCGATTTGCTGGGTGCGCTGCGCCTGATCGGCGGGCAAGCAGGTCGCTGGCTCTGCCATGGCTGCGGCGGTTCGGGCCGAGATCGTCAGCGAGTCGGCGTCTCCCCCATCGGCGGGGAAGCTGGCCGTGCCTCCGCGCACGGTCGGCGAAACCCGGAGTGCGGTTCGCAGCAGCGCTTCGCAGAGCGCTTGACGTTCGTCGGAGGCAAGCTCGGGGAGGAGCAGCCAGAAGTGCTGGTCTTCGCGACTCACCACATCCATCAGGCGCGACTCGGCGGGGAGCTGGAGACCAAGCCTTGCCACATCGGCTTGCGCATCAAGCTGGAGACAGAGCAGCGTCAGCGGTCGACCATAACGCAGCGAGCGCTCGACCTCCTCGGTGAGGCGCTGCCGAAACAGCGTCATCGGGACCAGGCTGCGCGTGCTCGACGACAGTGCTGGCGCGTGTAGCACCATCGTGACGTCGCAGATCTGGATGACATCACCGTGCTGGAGCGGTCGCGAGCCCACAACTCGTTGGCCGAGCACGCGGGTGCCGTTGTGGGAGCCGAGGTCAAACAGGGTCACTTCTCCACCTGAGACCTGAATCCGCGCGTGGTGACGGGACGCAGTTCGATCGGCGAGCCGCAGCCCACAGTCCTCGGCGCGACCAAGGAGCAGCTCCCCTGATGGGGGCAGCGGGCAGAGCAGTGAGCTTTGGCCTTCCACGACGAGCAGATACGGCGCCGCACTGCTGCGAGAAGCTCGGGACGGGTCGTCGGGACTTACTGTAAGGGTAGCGTCGCTAGGCGAGGCAGACATCGGCGCGGGGAGAGAGACGCAAGGCCGCGAGACGGAAGCGCGGTCTACTTCTTGACGTCTTCGTCGTCCTTATAGGCCTTGAGGACGATGACGGTGATGTTGTCGACGCCACCATTCTTGTTGGCTTGGTCGACCAAGTCAGCCACGGCCTTCTCGAGATCGTCGCCAGCGGCCAGGGTGATCTTCATGATCGTCTGGTCGTCGATCATGCCGGTCAGACCATCGCAGCACAGGAAGATGGTGTCGCCGGGAAGCAGCGTGTCGTGCCGGATATCAACCTGGACCGACTCGCGCATTCCCAAGGCCCGCGTGATGACGTTCTTGTGAGGGAAGTTTTTCTGCTCCTCCTCCGTCATGTCGGGCTTGGCCTCCTTGTAATCCTCCAGGAGGCTGTGGTCGCGCGTCATCTGCTTGATCACGCCGTCGCGGATACGATAGCCACGCGAGTCACCGACGTGGCTAAAGTACGACTTGTCGCCGCTGATCATGCAGGTCACCATCGTTGTACCCATGCCCTTGCTGGATGGGTCTTTGGTCGACTGCTCGTGAACCTTCCAGTTGGCGAGCTTGATGCCGCAGACGAGCCGGTTCTCGACGTACGAGAGCTGCCGATCCATCTTATACGGCCAAGTGGCCTCCTCGTCGCGGGTGCGCTTGAAGAACTCTTTGACCGTCTCGGTGGCCAGCTTCGAGGCCACCTCGCCTTTCGCATGGCCACCCATGCCGTCGGCAACGATGAAGAGCTTTTCCTCGGGGACTGTATCGTAATAGTCCTCGTTCTGCTGCCGCTTCATTCCTGGGTCTGTCTTGGCTGCGTAGCGAATCTTCATGGTAAAGGCGCCTGGCGGTTGTGCATCTTCAGCGCAGAGTAGGACTTTATCAACGGTGACGAGAAAGTCAACGGGCCCGTGCTGTCACTCGGCAGCTTCGTGTCGCGCGGGTACACTCTCTTTGGTCGGACCTTGGCAACCCTGTCTCCGTCGAGAGGCCGCTTCAAGCTAGCGGCTGCCTGTACGCGAGGGCTGGCTGATAGACTGAGTCAATCATGGCAGAGCAAAGCACCTCTGAGCGTCCGACGGCCTCCGCTCCGATTGAGGCCACGATTGTTACGATTGGCGACGAGCTGAGTCGGGGTGAGATCGTTGATTCTAATGCCGCGTTTCTGGGCTCCGAGCTGACCGGGTTAGGAATCTGCGTGCGCAAGCGGGTCGGCTGCAACGATCGCCTGGATGACATCGTGGCGACCCTGCGGGCAGCCGCTGAGTCCAGTGCGCTCATCGTCGCATCGGGCGGGCTGGGGCCGACAAGCGATGACCTGACGGTCGATGCGGTGGCCGCGCTGCTCGGGGTCGAGCCGATCTCTGAGGCAACCCACGAAGCGCGGATGAGACAGCGCTTTGCCGAGCGCAACTTCACGGTCACCCCGAACAACTTGCGCCAGGTGCGAGTGCCAAGTGGGGCGCAAAGCCTCTCGAATCGTACGGGTCTGGCGCCGGGCTTCGAGGTGCAGATCGGATCGGCGCGGTGCTTTTTTATGCCGGGTGTCCCGCGCGAGATGAAGCCGATGTTTTCCGAGCAGGTGGTGCCGCGGCTTCGGCTGTTGCTTCCAGCGGTAACGGTGGCTCGTCGGGTCTACCGGACACTCGGGCTCGGGGAGTCGCACGTCGATCACCGGCTGGCGGACCTGCTCTCCTCCACCGCAGCCGAGCGTCATGCCGAGAGCGTGGCGGTGACGATTCACTACCGCTTGGCCTTCCCCGAGGTGCTGGTGACGCTGTTGGCAAGTGGCGCGGACGCTGCGCAGGTAGAGGCGGCCCTGGGGGTCTTGGACGGCGAAGTGCGGCGGCGGCTTGGGCATGCGCTCTATGGGGTGGGGGACGATGACCTGGCGGTGGTCGTGGGCCAGGCGCTCAAAGCGCGCGGGCAGACGCTGGCGACCGCGGAGTCGTGTACGGGCGGCATGATCGGCCAGGTCATTACGGCGGTGGCGGGCTCCTCGGCGTACTACCTCGGTGGGGTGATTGCGTATGCAAACGAGGTCAAGCAAGGCGTGCTCGGCGTGAAGGCGGAGACGCTGCGCGACCACGGTGCGGTCAGCGAGGCTTGCGTGCGCGAGCTGTCCGAAGGAGTGCGGCGTCTGGTCGGTGCGACCTACGGCATCGCGGTCTCGGGGATCGCTGGACCAGGCGGCGGTACTCCGGAGAAGCCCGTCGGCACCGTGTGGGTGGCTGCCGCGGGACCGGAGCGCACCCTGTGTCGTCTGGTGAGCTGGCCGGGGGACCGCGAGCAGATTCGCAAGATCGCCACCGCGGCGGTGCTCAACTTGGTCCACAAGCTGATGTTCCCGGATCGGCTCGCCGACCCGGCGCTACGCCTCTAGGTCGGGCTCGGCGGCGGGCCTTCGGAAGAGTCGCTCTTGTCGGAGGCTGCGGTTGCGCTCCCTGTGGGCGGCTGGTGAGGGTGACGGAGCAGTCGCAGCGACAAAAGGAGCAGCACCACCACGCACAGCAGCAGCACGCCGAGGAGCAGCAGGTTCATCCGTCCTTCCTGGAAGTAGTTGCCAGGCGGCCTATAGCCGGGATTGGGACGCAAATCACCCAGCTCAGCGAGGCGGGACGGATACTCGATGAGGACATTGCGCAGGCTGGCCAGGTCATAGCTCGGGGTCTGCGCCTCGGCATTCCCGAGCAGCAGCCGGTAGGACTTCTGCGCGTCGCCTTTGTAGATCACCCTCGGTACTGCGACGACACCCGAGATCTCGGAAATCTCGAGTGGCGGATTGTCGCCATTGTCGACCTCGAGGACCAGCTCGCGCACCGGGTGACCCGGCAGCGGCAGGCGGTGGAATCCGGCATCGTCCTCGGACAGCCGCAGGATCTGCGCCGAACACAATACGCTGCCGTAGGGAGTCGCCTCGGTCCGGACCTCGCGGACGCGCACGGAGCGGTGATAGAAGGAGCTTGTTACCGACAGCTCGATCGCCTCGAGCGGAATCAAAAGGTTCTGGTTGTCGTGACGGAGAGCCAAGCGGAAGCGGCTGATCTTGTCGGTCCTGGCGGGCTCCTGGGTCGCCGTCAGCTCGCTGCGGGTCTCGATGGCGTGGGGGACCAGGACATACGGAACTTGCTGATCGCTGTTGTCCGCGACGCGGAGGTCTCCCAGATCGGTGCGCAGGTACGCCAGATCAATGGGCGACAGCAGCAGTGAATACAGCTCGACGCCGTCGTTCATGATCACCGCGCGGGTCAGCCGGAAGTTGGCGGTCGACAGCGGACTGCCAGTTGTCGGGACCGCTGGCAGCGGCTGCGCCTTTTGATAGCGCGGGTTCGACTCTCGGGGACCCAGCACTGCCGGGAGCAGCGTGCTCAGACGTGCGAGCGCACCGCTCAGCTTGGCGAGATCATAGTCGCGGGGTCGAGCGGTTTCGCTCCCGAAATACAGGGCGTAGCTCTGGACGGAGTCACTGGCGGTGCTGCTTGAACCGGACGGGCTCGACGGCCCTGTTGGAAAGATCAAGCGCGAGCCGTAACCCGAGACGGTAGCAGTCAGTTCGGTGAGCGGCGGACTGTCGCCATCGGTCACTTCGAGAATGATCACGCCGCGCCCTGGGCTCTCTTCCAGACTGAGGGACAGGCTCTCCCCGGTCACGGGCTCGTCGTCGATTGGCTCGGCTTTTTCACCCTTCTTGGCGGCGCTCGGCGGGACCGGACCTTCGGCGATGCGGAACAGTGTTCCCTCGGACAGGACCTTGAGCTTGCCGGGCACCGCGGAGCTGGACAGGCTGTCGACTTCGAGAACGCGCGCGCTGCGGACAAAGCCGGGGTCGCGGGCCGTGATCTGAAGCTGCTGAAATGCCAGACCCGGCGGTAGGTCGAGCCGATACAGGGACAGATGTCCTTGCTCCAACGGCTTGGCGTGCTTGGGGAGCGGTGGCGGCGGCATCGGAATGAGCGGTGCCTTGAGCGTCCACAGCGAACCGGGACGGCTTGTGTGCTGGACGGCGGTCACGCCTTGCAGCGACAGCGCACGGAACCAGCGCCAGCGCGTGCTGATCTGGAAGCGCAGGAAGCGACCACTCTCGCTCTGTGGCAGGCGAATCGTGGTGTAGTGCAGTCGTCCGCCGGGCGCGCTCTGCCACGGCAGATCGAAGATGCCAACGTCGCGGGCAATCCCCCGGTACGGGCCGCTCTGCTGGTCGGCAACCTCGACAGTAACCCGGCGCCGGAAGTACATCTGCGGGATGGTCAGGTCGAGGCTCTCGAAGCGGCGCAGTGTACCGAGATCGACGATCCACTGGGTCTGCTCGGCTTCGTGGCGCGTGTCGACGAGCTGTCCGGTGTAGCGTCGATCTTTGGCCTCGCCGGCATCTTTGCTGACCACGTAGGGGACTTCACGACCGTCGCTGCGGATCAGGCGATAGCTGCCTTCGGGGGCGCTGCTGACCAGCTCAGGCGGCAGGGCCACCACCGCAAAGCCGTCACTGGCGGTGCCGCGTACTTCGATCGTTCGACGATGCGGAAAGCTCGACTGGGCGGCATCGCTCGACACGGCTTCCGCGCGCGCAGGCGACGGCAGCGCAAGCAGAAGCAAACACAGCCAGAGCCAGGTGTGGCGGGCTTTGGGATCTTGCAGACGTGAGGAAGCACTCATAGTGGCTTCTCCGAGGACGGAGCCGGCTTGGCAGCGTCTTTGGTTTGGCGGAAGGCGAGCCGTTGGTAGAGCAGCGAGACGACGAACAGCGACACCGCGAGCCCCAAGAACGACAGCGCGCGATAGATCCCGCCCACCTTGGCCAGATCATAGAGGAACACTTTGCCGATGGTGAGCAGCATCAGGCCGAGCGAAAAGAAGCGCTGGCCGCGACCGCTCTGGCGCATGCCCGTGACGAGCAGGGTCAGCGCGTAGAGCACCCAGGCGATCGAGCGGGTGAGGTCGCGAGCATAGCTGCGCTCCTGCCACAGCTCGGTGTAACGACCGACCGAGAAAGCGTCCGCGATCTCCAGGTTGATGAGCACAAAGACCAGCACCAAGCCGGCGTAGTACACAAGCCCGGCGAGCGGCACTTTGTCGCCCAGGACCGGAATGAACTCCTCGAAGCGCCGACGGTACTTGGCTTCGACGGGGCGCAGACCAGCGGCACCCACCAGGAAGCACACGCATGGTACGCCATAGCTATAGAGCAGCCAGTTTAGGACCGGCAGCCCGCGCTCCTGATAGGTCAGGAACGTTGCGTCGGGAATCAGTCGCAGCAGCACGCCGACGTACAAGAGCAGACCGAAGTACTTGAGTCCGGGATGCGGCAGCTTGCGGAACAGCCACCACACCGACGCCGCCTCGATCGCCCAGGCAACCGCAATCCACTGCTTCTGGAGCTGGAGCGGAATCGCCAGCGCAATGAAGCCCAAGCCGACGGCGGCAAACAGGGCACGATGTCCGAGGTGCCGCTCGGCAAGCTGCTCTGCGCTGAGTGCTTGCGTCGCACCGGGTCGTGGCAGCGCCTGCACCAGCGCCAGCGCCGCTACCGAGAGCGTTGCCATCACCACTGGCAAGGCTCCCACGACGGTCCTGCCCAGTCCCGACAGCCACGCTTGGTAGATCGGATAGAAGAACAGTGGTCCCGAAGCGCCGGCGGCAAGGAACAAGCTGCGACGGGTTCGCAGGCGCGGCACCAGCAGCAGCAGACCGAGCGGCAAGAGCAGAAACCACAGATAGAAGACGACGTAGAGCGGCATCGCGGTCGAAAAGTCGACTGCCTGGAAGTGGTCGAGCTGCCAAGAGGTGAGGGCTGCCGCCGACAGCGCTTCGGCGCACAGCAGAAGGACGGTCAGGGTCTGCCGCATCACCGTCGTGACGACCAGCAGGTTGTAGCCAAGGAGCACCAGCAGGGCCAGTCCGGGGCGCTGGCTCAGACCCGAGTCCATGAGGGCCAGCACCGCGCCAATCATCCCCACAAACGTCGCGATCCCTGCCGCCAGCTCACTGTCCCAGATCATCTCGCCGAGGCTGCCAAGGCCCAGCGTTTCGGGCTTGGGAATCGCAACCGGGCCACGCTGCGAGCGAACTGCGGCGCGTAGCTGCATCGCGACCGCCAAGAGCAGCGGCACCGCGAGATCTCGCAGAATCCGTGCCGCTGGCTTGACCTTCACCAAGTCTGCATCGGGGCCAAATACGCCCAGCAGCCACGCCCACAGCAGTATCGCCGTCATCAGCGTCAGCGCCGACTGCACAAAAGGCAGACACTGTGGCCGTGAGCGCTCGCCTGTGAACACAAACAGCGCGGTCAAAAGCCCCAGCATCACCCACGGTGGGTCGGCCAGTCCTTCTGCGATCACGATCGACACCAGGCCGAGCAGACCGAGCAGCGACACCGTGGCTGCAAGCTCATGGAGCATCCGTCGCAGCTGTGGTTTGGCGGTTCCTTCGCTCGGTCTCTCGATAAGGAGGGACAGGCGCGGCGCGAGGTTGGCAAGCACCACCGGACCGAGAAAGAGCAGCGCGGAGATCCACAGCCGCTTCTCGGTCAGGAACTCGTGAGTCCACTGAAGGCCCACCAGGGAGACCAGCGCAGCCGCCCCGATCAGCCGGAGCGCTCGACCCTCGCGCAGGCCGCCGAGCAGCGCCCAGGTGTACGCCGCCACAACCCAGATGTACAGCAGCAGGTGCCGCCCGCCAAAGTTATCATCGACGACCAGCACGCTCGCGAGCAGCGGCCACAGCGCGGCTCCTGCGGCGGTCAGATGGGCGGACTCGGGCACTGGCTGCTGACGGCGGCGCCAGCGGAACACCGAGGGCAGCAGCCCGTAGAGCAGCGCAAACAGCAGCGATACACCGGCTACGATCGGCAGGTAGCGCGGTTGCCACGAGGACGACGCCCAGACAAGCTGCGTCAGGCAGGTCCCAAACAGGCTCGGCCACAGCAGCAGCGCCCACCGCTCGACCGCCAGGATGAACAGGCCCAGGTCGATGCATAGCGTCAGCGCAAACAGCAGCGGCCACTTTGACGCATAGCTCGGTTCAGCAGCGAGCACGACCGAATAGACGAACGGCCACAGCGCGGCAAACGTCGCGTTCCAGAGCAGCGCGCGATGCTTTTCGGGCTCGAAGCGCTTGCCGAAGAACGGAATCGAGATGTAGAGCAGCGCAAATATGGCCGATGTCACCACCAGGATCGGCAGCTTCTGCGGCGACAAGTGGGTGAGCGCCCAGCCGGTCTGGAGCAGCAGCGTGGCGGCGAGGCTCAGCGAGAGCAGGCGGTGCCAGCGGCTCCGGACGGCGATCCACAGGAACCCGAGGTTGAGCAGCAGCAGGTAGGCAAACAGCCCAATGGGTCGGTCTTGTCCCGTCGACAGCGCCAGCGGGGTCGCAAAGCCACCGAGCAAGCCCAGGATCGCGATGGAAATCGAGCCATACCGCAGTGCCAGCAGTGCCGCTGTCACGGTCGTCAGGAGCATCAGCACAAAAGTTGGGGCGAGCGGCAAAAGCTCGTACAGCGCATGCGCAGAGAAGAAGGCGGTATAGAGGACGGCGATGCCCGAGCCACAGGCCGCGTTGGCGGTGGTCTCGTAGCCGGGGCGCAGGAAGAACTCCGAGCCAACCAGCGCAGCGAGGGCGACCAGGACCAGCAAGACGATGCGCAGCGCCGGGCTGATCAGACCATTTTCGATCGAATACTTCGCGAACAGCGTCCCGGCGATGGCCAAGGCAATGCCACCGAGCCAGGCTGCACCGCGGATGCCAAGGAGCTGTTCCCAGTCGAAGCTCGGAGCGGCAGGTAGTGGCGGCGGTGGCCGTGGTGGCGCTGGTGGTGGCAGGATGCTTGCAGGCGGTGAGACTGGCTCTGGCCGAGGCGTCGCGTGATCCTCGCTAGGCAAGGATGCCGAGGTCGGCGCTGTCTCGGTCGCTGAGCTTTCGCTGGTCGCGGGCTCTACCAGGCCCGCTGCTTCGGCTGCCACAAAAGCGGCATGGGACAGAGCGCGCGGTGACTGGCTGGGCTGTGGTATTGCGTCGAACGGCAGTGGTTCAGTCTGCTCGGTTGGCGCCGCCGCCATGGTCGGTGGTTCGGCTGCCTGCGGTGACAAGACCTCGGGGCTCGCCGCTGGGACAGCTTGCTCGGGGCTCCTGGGCCGTGCCGGCTCGGCGTTGACTACCTCTTGCAGATCGTTGATTCGTCGCTGCAACTGGCTATGGGCGCGCAGCAGCTCGAGGGCTTGGTTGCGCAGTCGCTCGGCTTCCGTGTTGGCGCGGGCGCCCTGGAGGCCCTGGGCCTCCTCGGCTTCCTTGAGTCGCCGCTTCAGCGCATCGAGCTGCTGTTCCTGCTGAAGACTCCGGGAAAGCAGCCAGATAAGGACGCCAATCGTCGGGACGAGCAGCCATTCCATGGTGAGGGTCCGGCTACTTTATCACACGTCGGGCGGTCAACTTGGCGCGCCTTTGCTCAAGGTTCGGACCGTCCCGTCCTGTTGACCAATCAGCGCCAAGCTGGCCTCGTGACAGAACAAACCGGTCTCCACCACGCCCAGGAGCAGCTTGAGGCAGCGGTGAAGCTCTGCCGCGGAGCCACTGGGACGCAGACTGGCATCGACGATGAAGTGGCCCGAGTCGGTCAAAAAGGGCTCGGCGCTGCCATCGCGCTTGCGTAGCTCGGCGCTTGCCACCGCTGGCACAGACGCGATGCGCTGCACGGTGTGACGGGCTCCAAAGCAGACAATTTCGATCGGCAACGCTCGCTTTTCGCCGAGCTTGCCCACGACCTTGTCCTCGTCTGCAATGACCACCATCTGGCGGGACGCTTGGGCCACCAGCTTCTCAAAGAGCAGCGCCCCACCGCCTCCCTTGACGAGCTGCAACTTGCCATTGATCTCGTCGGCCCCGTCGATGGTCAGATCGATCGGCTGCGGCTGCTGCGCCGTTTGCGGGGGGACGAGGTCCGACAGCTCAAACAGCGGCAGCCCCAGCTCGCGGGCTAGCGCGGCGGAGCGACTCGACGTGGCGACACAGCGCAGGCCGGTCAGCTGGCGGGCCGCGATGGCGCGAATGGCATGGGCGGCGGTGTCTCCGGTCCCAAGGCCGATGGTCATTCCTGGCTCGACGAGGGCGACGGCTGCCTCCGCAGCAGCACGACGAGCGATGGTCTGTGGCGACAGGTTGGCGAGTGACATCGACGGGCACCATAGCGCTTTCAGACTCGGCAGTTAAGCGCTCAATGTCATCGGCTGTCAGCGTCTGTGCGGCACCCTCTCATTCTGGACGGTTGGGCAGTGTCGCAAGTCGATCCGCAGTCGCGGTATGATTCCACACGAGTGTCTATGGCCGGGGTCGCGAGGCGGGGGAGGGCGTTCTTCCCCTCGGTGACTCGGGCGGGTGCTCAGGAGTGCTTGCATGCTGGTCCGTTCCTCCGCCTCGGGCTTACTGGGCAGTAGCTGGTTGCTGCTGTCGCTGCTGCTGTTGTGCCTGATCTTCGGTCTGGGTGGCTGTGGCCGAGAGCCGCTGGTGCTCGTCTCGGTCCTTGGCCTCGACTCGCAGATCAGCCAGCTCTCGGTGCATACGCGCCTCGACGGGATGCCCCTCGGCGAGGACGAGCAGTTTCCGGCGACCCCTCCGTATTTTCGTTTGAGCCTGCCGCGCAACAGCCGCGGTCGGCTGGAAGTCATCGTCGAAGCCCAAGACGGCGATCGCTGTGGGCGGGCGCGTGGGCGTGGCTTCGTTGACGTCATCAGCGACGAGCAGGTGGCGGTGGATGTCTTTTTGGTGGCCCAGCCCTTTGCGTCCTGCCGGGTCCGCGTCAAGCTGCCCGAGCAGATGCTCAGCCGCGTGGCCTCGAGCGGTGGGGAGCTAAGCTGCGCAGGCTCATGCGAGATCGCCGTCCCCAAAGGCCGTGCCATGACCTTGCGGGTCGAGACCGCCTCCGGTGAACATCTGCTTGGCTTCCGGTCGCCGTGCAGTGGGACCGACTCGTGCCACGTGACCGTCGATAGGCCGCTCGATGTCGAAGTGGCGGTGGTCCGTGCGAGGGTGTGCTCGCCCGACCTGGTGTGCTGGGACAGTCCGACCCCGCAGGGGCAGACCTTGCGCGGGCTGTGGGCGGCCTCGCCGACGGATGCTTGGGCCGTCGGGGATCATGGGGCACTGCTTCACTTCGATGGCCACAGCTGGGCGGGTCTGTCGACGCCGGTTCGGCAGCCGCTGTCCGCGGTCTGGGGTAGCAGCGCGACTGCGGTGTGGGCCGTCGGGGCTGCCGGTACCATCGTTTCGTACGACGGACGCAAGTGGCAGCAACTGTCGAGTCCAGCGACGGAGTGGCTGCACAGCATCTGGGGCAGCGGCCCGTCCGACATCTACGCGGTGGGCGAAAACGGCGCGCTGGTTCACTTTGACGGCAAGACCTGGGAGGTGACCAAGCTTCCGACGACCATGGCGTTCTCCGTGGTCTTTGGGACCGGCGCGCAAGACATCTGGGCCCTCGGTTACGGCAGCGACGCTTGGCATTTCGACGGGAAGACCTGGTCCGCCACGCCACTTGGCGGCAGTCTCTTGCTCAGCGCAGCCTGGGGCGTGTCACCGACGGACCTGTGGGCAGTGGGCTACGACTACACCAGCAAGAGCGGGGTCATTCTCCACGGCGACGGGCGGAGCTGGATTCGCTACTTTGGAACCGGCGGACCACGGCTCTCAGCGATCTTTGGCAGCGACGGCGATCTCTTTGCGGTAGGCGAGCAAGGTCTGCTGCTGCGCTTCATTCGCGGGCGCTGGGAGAACCTCCCTCGTGTGACGAGTAGCTGGCTCCATGCGGTCGGCGCGCTCGGCGTGCGGCAAGGCTTGATCGTCGGTGAGGGCGGCGTGACGCTGGGCTGGGACGGCATCACGTGGCGCAACGTCAACGCTGGCGAGACCGGCAACATCCTCGCGATGACCACCGTCGAATCCGGCGAGGTCTGGATGGTCGGCGAAGGCGGCTTGGTGCTACGCGGTCGTGACGGACACTTCGACAGGGTCGCGAGCACCTCACTCGACACGCTGCGCGGGATCTGGGCGGGCAGCAGCGATGATGTTTGGATGGTCGGCGACTTTGGCACCATCTTGCACTACAGCAGTGGTCGGATGGACCTGCTGTCGTCGGGAACCCGCGCGGACTTGCTGGGCATCTACGGCGTCGCAGAGAGCGATCTGTGGATCGTCGGACGCGGCGGCTTGGTGCTTCACTATGACGGCCAAGGTCTGTCGCAGGTGGATACTGGTCTGCCCAATGCCCTGCTCGCAATCTCGGGAACGTCGTCAAACGACATCTGGGTCGTCGGTGAGCACGGCGTGATCCTGCACAAGGTCGGCAGCGAGTGGCGGCGCAGCTATTCCCGCACGGGCGATAGTTTGCGGGGCGTCCATGCGGTGTCGCAAAGTGAAGCGTGGCTCGTCGGAGAAAACGGCGTGATCATCCGCTACACCGGCAGCGCCTACGAGTACGACTTCGTCGGGGACGAGAAAACTCCCATCACCCTGCTCAGCATCACGGGCTCGCCAGCGGGCGAACTGGTAACGGTCGGCCAGAGTGGGGCGATGTTTCGCTTCGATGGCAAGAGCTGGCCCACCGTCGACAGCGGCACGTCGAATGCGCTCAATGTGGTGCGTCGCGATGCCAAGGGGCGCTACTGGCTGGCCGGACAGGGCGGCGCCGTTCTCCATCTTGACCCCAAGTAGCTCGGTTCAAGCGGCGACGGCGCACTCGGCTTAGAGTCGGTCTTCGGCCTCGAAGTCGGCGGCGTAAAGGCTGACGTCGATGCCCTGGTCAATGAGCGGCTGGCGGTTGCGATAGCGGGTGATCTTGGCGCTCGACAGGATGAAAGCGCGGATCACCTGCTCGCGATGGACGATGTGGGTCGATTCAGCCAGGTACTCGGCGTTCTTGGCCACCCGCCAGCGAGCAATGGCCCGAAACAGCGACGGCACACTCTTTAGCAGCGCTTTCAGCAGCTCCTCCGCCTCGGGTCGCCAGACCATTTCCTTTGGCAGCTCGGGAATTTGATCGTACTCGTCCTCGCTGAGGGGTCGCCAGATCAGCAGCGTGTGACCCTCGGGATCGAGCACCGCCGAGAGCAGCTCTTGCTCCGCCGTTCGGAGCGGCTCGTACTGGACCCGGCCTCCGAGCTGCCTTAGGTCGGCGATCGCAGCCTCGACATTTTCCACCTGGAGCCGCAGCGTGACCGGGTGCTCGACGCGGCGGACCTTGGACAGGCGGACCAGGCAGGTGTTGACGTCAACGTCCAACCAGCCCTCACCGCGGGCTTTGACGGGAAAGCCCAGCTTTTCGCACCACCACTGCTCGGCGCGCTCGAGGTTTTGGACAGGGACATCGACGTGACTCAGTCCGTAGACAATCATGGCGCGCCTCGCTTTATTGGGAATGAGGATGGCCGACGGGGGCGGTGACCTTGTGGGCACGTACGAGGTGGGTGAGATAGCTGACTGCGCTGCGGGAGTCTCGTCGGAGCTTCCAGCGCAGCTCGCGGCAGTCCCCGATGGCATACGAGGCCGAGAGCCCGCGTCCGGTGGTCAAAAGATCGTGGAGCGTGTGCGCCGGATCGGGTCCGCTCAAGCGGCCTTCTTCCTCGATGACGCCCGACTGCCAGGAAAACGGGGAACAGAGCAGAAGCTCGCCACCCGGTGTACACAGCCCATCGACGACGGCCAGGTGCTGCGGCGCCGAGCGAACCGAGTCGAGGACGTTGAGCGAGACCACACGCTGAAAGCTCTCGGGCGCGAGCGGTGGGTCGAGGGCATCGCCACAGATCAGCTGCACCGACGTACCACTGACCGCCGGCGCGTGGACACTGACCGGGGTGTAGTGCCGACCGATGGTGCGGCGCGGATAGCGGACAGTTTCGCCGTGCAGAAGCCACTGTGCGTAGAGCAGCGCCGCGAAGTTCATCTCGACCCCGACGGCTAGCTCGGTGCTTAGGGTGAGTGCGTGCAGACCACGACCGACGCCACAGCCCAGCTCGATCGCGCGCTCGACGGGGGCCATGCGGCGCGACTCGACCTCTTGCCACAGCGCCGTACCGCCACAGCCCGGCTCCGGTCCGTCGGGCGGCGGGATGGCATAGTCCCCAAAGTGGGCATCGACATAAATCGACAGGTATTCCAGCATGCGAGGCAGCGCTGCGTCGTCGGGACCGGCAGCAGCCATCGTGGCCAGGGTCTCCGGTTCACACTCGCAGGCGAGCGCCAGCAGCTGGTTGGTTGCAAAGCTGGTCAGGTCGGGGAGCACAATCGGGATGCCGTGGAGGATCGGATAGCGGCGACCGCACAGCGGGTTTTCGCAGGCCAGGATTCCTTCGTCGATGTCTTCGGGAGAGCCCTCGTCTTCGCCTCCCGTCGAGCGAAGCACCGAAGCGACCGACAGCGTGTACATCTCGCGCCCACGGGCCGAGACGTGTCGGCAGACCGGGCAGATCAGCGGCAACAGGGCTGGTAGATCAGCGCGCATTTTTCTTTCGCAAGGCCGGCAGCTGGTGCATGTCGAGCCAGGTGGTAATCCTTGGCAAGATGTTGCCGGGTCGGCTGCCGTAGGCGTCGTATTCCTTGGCCGCGGCCTGGGCCAGCTCAATGGCTCGTTGCTGCTGCTCCGCGCCACCAATCGCCCACAGCGTCTGCGCCATCGCAAACTGGGTCCGTCCCAGCGCGGGTCGTTCGGCGCGGCGGGTATCCAGCGGCTGGGTTTCGCGGAAGTTGAGCGCTCGCTCCAGATAGGGCCGGGCGGCGGCAGGCTGACCGAGCTGTAGCAGCACCTCGCCAGCGCTGGTGAGACTGTAGGCCAGCACGTCCTCTCGACGGTCACCGCGCTGCTGTTCGCGCAGCTTCATCGACTCTTCGTGCAGCTTGAGCGCTTCGGTTAGCTCACCCTGCAGGGCTTTGACTTCGGCCAGAAAGTAGAGTGCCTCGGTCAGCCGATCGAAGTCGACGTGCGCATCGCCACCGCGCCGAATCTCGACGGCCCTCCGCGCATGCTTTTCGGCATCGGCGAGCTTGTTCATCGCCATCAGCGTTCGCACCAACTGGATGTGATAGTCGCTGGTGCGGATGTTGCCTTCGCCGAGAGACTTTTCCTGAATCGACAGCGCGCGCTGGAAGTACGACAGCGACTCGTCGTACCGGAGCTGATCACGGGCCACGATTCCCAGGCCACGCAGCGTCGAGACGAGGTTCGGGTGCAGGCTGCCGAGCTGCTGGGTCTCGATGCGCAGCGCTTGGTTGTACAGCTCGATGGCCTGCGCCAGCCGCTCGGAGCGACGGTAGACGTGCCCCAGCACATTGATGACTTCGGCGACTTCCGGACTCTCGACTCCGAACAGCTTCTCGCGCAGACCGAGTGCTTTTTGACACTGCTCGACGGCGCGATCGTAGTGATTCTCCTGCGACGCGACCATGCAGTTGGCCAGATAGAGGCGGGCGCGCAGCGGCTCGGGATCGCTGATCTCATCGAGCATCGCCTCGGCAATCTGCGACCAGACCTCGGCCTTGCGATACTGCTTGATGCGAAAGCCGGTGGTCTCGGTGAGGAGCAGCGCGCTCTCGGCCATCAGCCGCAGGTGTCGCGAGTCAATCGCTGCCGTCACGGCGCCGACCAGCGACTGCTCGGCCTGTGCCCCAAGGCCGCCGCGCATCTGGATCTCACCGAGCAGGTACTTGGCTTCCGCGGCCAGCGGCGTGTAGCGCGCCTGCGCCGAGTCCTGGGCAAGCTTTTCGGCCCGCACCAGCGCCTCGCTGTATTTGCCAAAGCGCTCGATGGCCCGCACTTCCGCCATTTCTTGGCGCAGCGCATCGACGCGCTTTCGCGTCACTGGATTGTCGGGCAGCGGAATGGGCGCACTGAGCGCCTCGATGTTGGCGCAGCCGGTGATCGGTGACAGCTCGTGCGTCGCGGAAGCCGCTTCTTGCAGCACCGTGCCGTCGGCTCGCTGGAGGATGGCGACCAGCGCCGTGACCTCGGCCAGCCGATCATCCAGACAGCGCATCCGCAGATCGAGGATGTGCTGCGTTTGATTCCCGCGCAGCGTCTCCAGGCACGACTCGGTGCGCATCGACGACCAGTCGCTGGTGTAGCGGTCCAGGGTCTGCTCGACGCGCTGCCAGACATCGGGCGCATACGACTGCTTTGAGGCCAGCAGCGCCTGCTGGAGGTCCTTCTTGCGCTCGCTCGACCAGATGGGGCGCAGCTTGTCTTCCGAACCGCCGCACAGGCTGGCCTTGCGCTGCTCCCGGACCTGATAGGCCAGGTTCGCAAACAGCACCGTTGCGACGACCGCGAACGCGATGATCCAAGGCTTGGACAGACGCCGTGGCTGCGGATTGAGCGCCGCCAGCAGGTCTTCCATGGTCGGGAAGCGATCCGCTGGCTGGGCCTGGAGACCGCGCAGCAGCACCTGACGCATCCAGGTCGGAACCTTGGAATCCGGTGGCGCCGACGACACCCGCCCACGCACCACGTTGAAGCCAAGGGTGTTGATGTCGTCGCCTACAAACGGTGCCACGCCGTATAGCGCCTCATACAGCGCGACGCAGAAGCTGAACTGATCGGTGCGCTGGTCGGTGGTCTGTCCCTCGTACTGCTCGGGGGCCATGTAGCGCGGTGTGCCCATCATGGCGCCCGTGTGGGTCAGCCGAATGTTTAGCGCTTGGTTGGAAGACGACGAGGTCAGCTCGCGCGGCAGCGTAGTGTCATCGTCGGACTGCCCAATCGAGCGGGCCAGCCCAAAGTCCATGACCCGCACCTGGGCTTCCCGGCTGATGAGGACGTTGTCGGGCTTGAAGTCGCGGTGAACGAGCCCGGCGGCATGGGCGGCTTGCAGACCGCGGCCTGCCAAGACAAAGGTGTCGATGATTTCCTTTTGGGTGCGCGGCTTCTCTTCCAGCCAGTGGTTGAGCGTGCCACCGTCGACAAACTCCATCGCGATGAAGACGTTTTTCTCGATGGTGCCGACGTCGAAGACGTTGATGACGTTGGGATGCGACAGGCGCGCCATCGCTTGGGCTTCGCGGAGAAACCGCACCCGACCGCTGCTGCCACCGCCGCCCGACTTGAGCAGCTTGATGGCAACCTTGCGGTCCAGCTCGGGATCGTAGGCCGCGTAGACGACGCCCATGCCGCCGGCTCCGAGACACGACAGCACCATGTACCGACCGATGGTGGCGCCGCGCGGTAGCTCCTCGATGGTTGGCTTGCTGCGCGTCATCTGCCGACGCAGAAGCTCGGACTCATCGGCCAGCTGCTCGCTGGTGGCGGCCAAGTCAGACTGCGGGCGACTCGGCAGCGGAGCGGCAGAACCGGACAAGCCAGGCTCGCGCAGGGTCGCACCGGCCAGATCTGGGTTGAGCGTCGCCTTCTGCACACCGGGCTCGGTATCGCGAGGCGGGTCGGAGCGCTTGCCGGTGATGCCCATGGCTAGCTCGTGCTCGCTGGGCGTGGAATCACCACCTCCCGACCCTGGAGGCGCTTTGTTGCCGGACCTGCTCATAAAGGCGGGGTCATTTTATCACTCTGCCAAGCTCGCAGGGGGCCTTTGGCGCGTGGATCGCGGGCTGCCGGGGGCCCTTGGTCGCCGGGCCGAACGACTGCTGAAGAAGAAAAATCATGTACGGAATAAATCGGTTAAATTCAGGATGGTGGCTCATCTAAATCACAGCTCACTGCTGAGCAGGGGTAGGGGCGCGCTTCGCTTGCCGTGCAAGGGGTGGGGTAAGTGATGGAGAGCCGGAGTTTCACCGTCGGAAATAAGCTCTCCGATGGCCCGCTCGGCGCGCTGCACGAAGGCTCGCATCCACAGACGGGTGAGCGGGTCTTGCTGCGGCTGTTGTCGGCTGAGCTGAACAAAGACGGCAAAGCGCTGTCGCGGCTCAAGGCCCTGAAGAAGTCGACCAACCGCCTACTGACCGGCCAGAGCCAAGGTGATCCAAGCGTCCGACCAGATCCAGTGCTGCCAACGCTGCTTGAGTACGGCAACCTGCCCGGCGGCATCGTCTATCTGGCGAGTGAGCTCTTGGTGGGTGAGCCGCTCGTCGAGCAGCGGCGCAGGTCGATGGGCCTGCCTCTCCCCAACAAGGCGCTGCGGATTGGACGACAGCTGGCCTCGTGTCTGACGCTGGCCCATGGCGCGTCGATGCTCCACTTGCGGCTCGCTCCGTCGAAGGTGCTGGTGGTCTCGGGCAGTGGGGACGGCGAACAGGTCAAGCTGCTCGACCTGGGGCTGGGGCAAGCGCTGCTGGATCTGCTACCAGGAGGGCTGAACAGCGACGTCCAGGGCAAAGAGGAGCGCGCGTATCTGGCCCCGGAGCAGCGCAAAGGTGAGCTGGGGGGGGCCGCCGCCGATGTCTTTGCGCTGGGCGTGATCTTATATGAGCTGGCGGCTGGGAAGCTGCCTAGTCAGGCGACGCTCGATGACTCGGGGGCGAGTCAGGTTACCAGCTTGCCGCAGCTGCTACCGTCGTGGCAGCGACCGCTTGCGACGCTGCTGGAGCGGATGCTGATGAGTGATCCGCAGGTCCGACCGACGATGGGAGAGGTCGCCGCGCAGCTTCAGCAGCTATCCATGCAGCAGCCGACTTCGGGCCCGAATCCGTCGACGTCTACACCTCCATTGCCGCCGGTGGCTGCTGGTCCGGTCGCCGTGAAGCCAGCGACCCCGGTGCCCAAGGCCGGCAGCGATGTGCTGTCGGACTCGCTGACGATTCCGGCCCAGCCTCGGGCAGAGCTGCCCAAACCTGCCGGCAAACCGAGTGGCACCAAGCCCGATAGCTTGTCCGACGGAGCGACCATCGGGGCAGCGCGCACTCCCGGTGACAGCATTGGCTATGCCCCGACCATGGCGCCCACCGGCGATGGCAAGTCTGGGCCCCAGTCCGGGTCCGAAGACGACGCGGTGACGCCTGCCGCGGTCGAGATTTCGGCGGAATACACCGAGAACTCGGCAGTTGGAACCGGGGCTCGTCCCGAGCCGGGCACTGCGGCTACGTCAGCTGAGCCGGGAGTGAGTGGTCAGGTTGCGCTCAAGGCCGGCCAGCTCGTCGGTAACTATCGAGTCCATGCCAAGATTGGCCAGGGCGGGATGGGGGCGGTCTATGCCGCGGTCCACAAGCAGATTGGCCGACGGGCTGCGATCAAGATTCTCCATGGTCCGCTGGCCGGTACGGCAGACTACGCGGCGCGCTTTTTGAATGAAGCGCGGGCCGTCAACATGCTGCGTCACCCTGGCCTGGTCGAGGTGTTCGACTTCGGCCAGCTGTCCGACGGGACTCTCTACATCATCATGGAGTTTCTCGAGGGTGAGTCGCTGCGAGGCCTGCTCCGCAATCAAGGCAAGCTCCCCGAAGAGGAAGCCAAGGACCTGGCGCTGCAAATGGGCCAGGCGCTGCTCGCCGCTCACAACAAGGGAATTATCCACCGAGATTTGAAACCCGAAAATGTGATGTTGGTGCCTGACCCGCTCAAGCCCGAGGAGCGACGGGTCAAGGTGCTCGACTTCGGAATCGCCAAGGTGGCGACGTCGCTGGCTGCTGATCCAGAGTCGCCGGATTTCGAGACGCAGGTCGGCACGACGATGGGCACGCCGAAGTACATGGCGCCTGAGCAGTACGGCGGTGCTTCCAAGGTCGACGGCAAGGCCGATGTCTTCGCGCTCGGCGTGATGCTCTACGAGATGCTGGCGGGAATTGCGCCATTCCCGAAGACCTCGCTGATGGCGTTTGCCAAGCCGCCGCGACCGCTGCGTGAAGTAGCGCCGACGGTGTCGCCCAAGCTGGCCGAGTACATCCACAGCATGCTCGCGCCGAAGGCCGAGCAGCGCCCGACGATGGCCGAGGTGGTTCGCGAGCTGGCTCCGCCGCCGATGTCGACAGCGCAAGTGGCGGTGGTGCCGGCGCCAAAGCGGAGTCTGCTCAGTTGGATTGTGCTGTCGCTGCTGCTGGTCGGCGCCATCGCCGGGGGCATCGTCCTATACGAAGAACATTTCCGCCCCCGACCGCCAGCCGAGCTGGTGATAGAAGCCAATGACTTGGCGCTCGAGGTCAATGCGGCGCGGGCGCGGGCACTTTCGGTGCTCTATGTCGGTCTGCGGGCGACGGAACCGGGGCTGCGAGCGCAGGCGGTGCGGGCACTCGGGCAAAGTCGCGACGGCGCGCAGTGGACCAGCATTGTCTCGCTGCTGAAAGATCCCGAGCCGCTGGTGCAGGTTGAGGCAATCAGTGCGCTCGGTACGCTCGGGGCGCTCGATGCCCAGCCGGCGCTGTTGCAGCTGCTGGATGCCAATCCGCAGGCGGGTCTGCGGGTGGCGGTGGCGGGAGCGCTGGCCAAGCTCCAGAGCCAGCGCGGGCGAGCGGTGCTGCGAGAGCTTCTGCAAAGTCCCGACGAGCGGATTCGACTGCGGGCGGCGCTGCTTCTGGTGGAAAGTGGCGGAGAAGCGGCGGCGGCCAAGCCTATCCTGCGTGATGCTGTCGAGAAACCTGGCCTGCCCGAGGACGTTCAGCTGCGGGTGCTGTCTCGGCTGGCTCAGACCGGGGATGCTCCGGCAGCGGCGCGACTGCACGAAGCCCTGGCCGGTGATGAGTTTAGTCTGCGACGAGTCTCAGCGGCTGCGGGTCTGGCCCGCATTGGTGATTCGCGCGGCAAGGAACTGCTGCGCCAGGCGACCCAAAAGGAAGGACCGACCCAGCTGCTGGCAGCGCTGATTTTGGCGACGGTGGGGGACTCGCTGGGCTTTGCGCGGATGGTGCAGGTAGCGACCTCGTCGTCGTATCCCGAGGCCTCGCGGCTGGTGGCGATTGACGGCTTGGCGGCGTGTGGTCGCAGGCAGGGCGCGCAGCAGCTGCTCAAGGTGCTCGACGAGACCAAGACCTCGCAACAGCTTCGTCAGGCGGCGGCGGGGGCGATTGTGCAGATTGCCGGCGGTGACCCCGATCAGATTGCCAAGCAGAGCCTCGGCTGGGCGCAAGCCGCGCTCGGTCATGATGACTGGCTGGTGCGCGAGTCGGCGATGGTCGTGCTCGGTGACATCGACAGTGCGGACTCGGTGCCGCTGCTCACCAAGGCCCTGACCGATCCCCAGCAGGCTGTGCGCCGAGGTGCAGCGACGGCGCTGGGTCGGAAGCGGGTGCGCTCGGCGCTGCTGGCGCTGCGTACTGCCCTCGGGGATGCCGAGCCCGAGGTTCGTCGCGCCGGCATGCTCAGTGTGTCGCGAGTGGCGGCGCATCTCCAGCAGCGCGGCGCCAATGCGCACGACGACGAGCTGATCTTGCGCCTGCGGCAGCTTGTCGAGACCGGCAACACCGAGGACCAGCTCACGGCGGCGGGAACGCTGCTCCAGCTGGGCGAGCAAGCCAATCGCGATCGTCTGCGTGAGGGCCTGCAAGCGCCCGATCCGCTCACCCGCAAGCTGGTCGTCGAGATGCTGCCGCCAGGTGATGAGCTGCTTAAGAATGCGCTGGCTGATCAGGCGCTGTCGGTGCGGTTCGCGGCGGCGCGGCGGCTTGCCGGCTTCAAAGTGGCCGAGGCGCTGCCGGTCCTGCACGAGGTCCTGGCCGGCGGTGGTGTCGACAGCCTGATTGCCTATGCGCTGCTGAAGAAGGCCGGCGAGAAGGTGTCGCCGCCGACGTCGTTTAGTGAGCTGCTTGGTCGTGGTGATGTGCCGACGAGCCTGGCGGTCCTCGACATCATTTCTGACCTGCCGCTGCCGGAGGCGCTGCCGCTTTTGCAGAAGGCGCGACTGGATTCGTCGGCGGAGGTTCGGCGGCGAGTCGGCGAGGTCAGCTACGACTTCTACAAGGCGAGCCCAAGTGAGCCGCTGCTGATGTTGATGCTCGGGCTGCTCGGCGATCCCGAGATGGCAGTGCGGATGAGGGTCTCGGCCCTGCTCTCGCAGAGTCGCGAGGCCCAGGAGGAGCCGGTGGCAGACCTCGGTGTGCCGACGGATATTGAGCCGGCGAGCGATGCCAGTGCGTCGGTTCAAACCGGCATGCTGCGGATCGAGGGCGAGGAAAAGGTTCGCTACCAGGTCGACGAGCAGGTCTCTCAAAGCATCGGAATTGGGATGGCCGCGCTGACGCTTCCCGTCGGTAAGCACAAAGTTCGCTATTCTGGTGGCACGCTCGAAGTGGAGATCACGGCTGGCAATGCCGCGACGGTGCGTATTCCGGTGTTGCTGGGCGAGCAGCTGGTCTTTGATGCTGCGGAAGCGATCAGTCGCCATGAGACGACGGCGGCGCAGAAGCTCATCGATCGTGCCCGCGCGCTGCTGACTCGGGGGCGACTGAGCCGGGCGACGTTCGCGGAGCTGACTTTCCAGCAGGCCCGTCTCTTCGAGGCGACGGGCAGCCATATTGAGGCGATGACCGAGTACGAGACGCTCGGTCGACTGCCTGAGCGCAAGCCCGAGCACACCGCGGCGGCACTCGGCGCGGCCTCGCGACTCCAGGCGTATCTGGGGCGACTCATCATCAGCAAAGAGGTCGATGGTCAGTGTACGACGGTGATGCAGTGGGTGCGCCCCGGTGAGCATATGGTCGACGAAAACCGACCGGTTCGGGTTCGCGCCGGTGGTCAGGTTCGCATCGAGCTGTGCAGCACTGGACGCCCCGAGCCGTAGGAAACCAACCGGCCAGAACGTACGGCCAAGACTTGAAGGACAGATGCAGATGTGGCGGCTACTAGCCTGTTTGGTGGTGTTCGGCTGCTCGGTTTTGACTGCTGTGCCCGCTCGGGCGGAGCTGCCGACGCTCAAAGGTTTGTTTGGGGATCGCAAGTTCAGCGGACTCGTCGAGCAGGGCAAGCTTGCGATTGAGCACCACGAGTCAGCCAAAGCGATTGCGTCGCTTGAAGAGGCCTATCGCTATATGCCTCGTCCCGGCCTTCTGTATCTGCTCGGGCGGGCGGCGCTGCTCGAAAATCGGCAGCGGTCGGCGATTGACCTGTACCGTCGCTACCTAGAGCTGATGGGAGACGAAGCGGAGCCGGAGGTCAAGGCCGAGCTGAGCCAGCTGACCCAGCATCCGCTCGAGGTCGGTGCAGAGCTGACGGTGGTCGGAGCGACGGGCGGTTTTGTCGCGGTCGACGGCTATCTGGTCGGTTCCATTCCGCTGGCGACGGCCGTTCAGCTGGCGGCGGGTAAGCATCAGGTTGTGTTCACCAAGGATGGACGACGGGTCGAGTCTCAGGTGTCGCTGCTGCCGCGACGGGCCGCCGAGGTTCGTTTTACGCTCAAGCCGCCGCTGGCTGTCACGACGCTGACGCCGGGGGTGCTGCTGTTCATCGACCCTCCGACGCTCGAGCCGACGCTGCTCAACAACCTGCGCAAGACCGTCAGTGAAGCGGTGAGCCGTCAGCGGGCTGTGCTGGTGGCTCCCGAGCTACAGGCCGATGCGATCGCGCGCAACCGGGATCTGTTTGGCTGCCTGGAGCAGGCGTCGTGTCAGGAGCGGCTCGCCAAGGCGTCCGACGCGCAGTTCGCGCTGCGGCTGTCGTTCGAGCAAGGGGCGGCGGCGCTCAGCGTGCCGGAGCTACAGGCCAAGGCGGGGCGCAAACCCGTGGTCGCGTATCGTTTCTCTGCGACGGTCCTGGATGTCAGCGTTGGGGCGGTGGCGTCGAGCGCCAGCGACAGCTGTTTCGAGGCGCAGTGTAGCAAGCTGATGCCGCGAATCGGCGACATGGTGCAGGAACTGCTGAAGACGGCGGCCAACAAGCCACGTGGAACGCTGCTGTTTACCTCCGAACCGCCGGGCGCTAGCGTCACCCTCGGCGGGCATAGCATCGGCGAGACGCCGACCAAGCGCGACGCGTTTATCGGTCCGTATGACGTCGTGTTCGAGAAGTCCGGTTATTATCCGTCGGTGTCGCCTGTGCTGGTCGAGGAGAACAAAGAGCAGCCGGTGACCGCAACCTTGCTGCCGCTGCCGATGACGACGCAATCGCCATCGCGCTCACGGGCGATTTTGAAGTGGACGACGTTCGGCGTGGGGCTCTTGGCAACGGCGGCTGGGGCGACCCTGCTCGCGCTCAACGGACGTCCGACGGCGTGTGCGAGCGATGCGACGATGACCTGTCCATTCGATGGCCGGGCGGGCGGTGCGGCGCTGCTGACGGTCGGTACGCTGTCCCTGGGTGGCTCGCTGGCGCTGTTCATTCTCGATGCCAGGCAGAGCCCGACGACGCCGTCGCCTGCCACGGCCAAAGGGCTGGCTGCTCCGGCGGCTGGACTGACGCTCAGTGCCGATTTCTAGACTTCCCAAACCAGGATTGGACATGCTTCTCTCGCCGTCATGAACATGCCACGTCGAGGGGTCGTGGAGCGCGCCCTGCGCAGCTTGCTGTGGCTGCTGACGATCTTGCTCGCCCTTAAGCTTCGTCTGACCGTCGTCACGGAGTTTCAAGCCCCGGCGGGAGACGGCATCCAGTACTACCAGCTGTCGCAAGTGCTCAAGTCCGAGCACCGCTTTTCGTATCAGCCAGCGCCGTCGCCTCCGACGTGGACGAGGCTGCCCGGCTATCCGTTGTTTCTCGCGCTTACCCAGCCGGCGCGGCCGCTGACGCTTCGGGAACATCTGATCGCGGCGACGCGGCTCAATGCGCTACTCGACGTGGGGACGGCGCTGCTGATTGCGGCGCTGTCGGCACAGCTCGGGATGGGCGCGCTGGCCCAGCTGCTGGGATTTTGGGCCGTAATCTTCATGCCGACGCTGCTGATGCTGTCGGCGTTTGGTCTGTGCGAGTCGCTGGTGACGTTTTTGCTGACGCTGGCGGTCTATCTGGCGCTGCTCGGCAAGAGCCTCCGTCCGCCGTGGCGGTGGGTGACGGTGGCGGGCTGCGGCATGGTGGTTGGCCTGGCGCAGCTGGTGCGGGTCGATACCGTGCTGGTCCTGCCGGCGCTGCTGATGCTGCTGGTGCTGACGACGGACTCTTGGAGAGGGCGGGTGCAAAACTGCCTGCTCTGTCTGGGACTTGCAGCGCTGGTGTTCGCGCCGTGGCCGCTGCGCAATCTCCGACTGTTTGGGGCGGCTCACGTCGGTGGCTCACCGTGGATTGATGCGGCGGGCGTGCCGCTGCGGCTGGGCATGATGCGCTGGTATCAGACGTGGGCGACGGGGCGAAAGGACGGGGAGGGCTTTGACCTGTTCTTGGTGGCGCGACATTCACCACTGCCGCCGGCGCGTCCGAACGTCATCACGCCGGTGATGTTTGAAGATGCCCGCGAGCAACAAGAGCTGGCGGCGCTGTTTGAGCAGTACTGCCACGAGGGACTGTCGCCCGCCGTCGACAAGAAGTTCTATTCGCTGGCCTGGAAGCGGCTCAAACGGCATCCCTTTCGGGTCCTGGTCGAGCTGCCGCTGGTGCGACTGCGGACCTTGTGGTCGCCGATGCCGGACTACGAGCTAAGCATTACGTCGACGCTGCTTCGTCTTCCCAAGGAGCGTAAGAGCTGGGATCGTCTGGGTTCGCTGCTGCTGCTGCTGTCGGTCGCCGGCGCCTGTTTTGCCTTGAGCGAGCCGACCAAGCGACGGTGGGTGCTGGCGCTGTTGCTGGTGCCGGTGGCGCGCAGCGTCGGTTTTGCCTATCTCCATCCGATTCCGCTCCAGCGTTACTTCGTCGAGGCGATTCCGGTGCTGATGCTGTTTTCTGGCTATGCGCTGGCCTGGCCGGTGAGTCGGCTGTCTGCGCTGCTCAGTCGGGGGCGCGGTGTGCGGTCGGGGGCGAGTGAGCCGTCGCTTTAGGATGTGCCAGGCTTGCGCTGGCGAAAGCGCTCGACGTAGCGGGTGAGGTGCATTTTGACGGTGCTTCCGTCGGCGATGTTGAGCTTTCGAGCCAGTGCCGAGTAGTTGATGCTCTTGCTGACCTCGTCGATGCTCCCGAGATCGCTGGTGTGGGCGACGAAGACCGGCTTGAGGTACTTCTCGACGAGAGCCTGTAACTCACCCCAGCTGGCGACGCTGTCCCCGTGATCGGCCAAGAAGGCGGCGATTGCCGAGGCGGCCATGCCTTCCCAGTCGATGCTGCGGTTGTCCAGCGGCTTTTCCTGCTGGCGCGCCCGACGGAAGCGGCCACTGTCGCGAATCGATAGTGGAACATCGGGAGCGAAAATCGGCCCGCTGACCGTCTGACCGCGTCCTTCGGCCAGTGCGGCCTCGACCGTTGCGACATCGATCTCACCCTGCCTGTGCACCAACGGGAGGCGATCGACGAAGTTTTCCAGGTCACGAAAGTTGCCGGGCAGCGGGTCGCTCAGCACCACTCGCAGTGCCGACGGAGAGAGCGCGTCCACAACTCGCAAGGTACTACCGCGCAGGGCCTTGAGCTGAAGAAACGCCAGCACGTCTTCGGAGCGTTCGCGGAGCGGCGGTACTCGAATCACTGCCGACGACAGCCGATACCACAGGTCGTCGCGGAAGTGCTTCATTCGGTACTCGACCTCATCGAGCTGGGCGTTGCTGGCGCAGACCAGCTGAACGTCGGCGCGGCGCGGCTTGGGATCGCCCAGTCGCTGGTACTCGCCGCGGGTGTCCAGAAAGCGCAGCAGTGCCTTCTGCACGTCGAGACTCATCTCGCCCAGCTCATCGAGAAACAGCGTGCCTTCGTGACTGGCCTCGACCAGACCCTGGACATCATTGACCGCGCCGGTGAATGAACCGCGACGGGCCCCAAACAGCTGCGCATAGAGCAGGTCGCGATCCAGCAGCGCACAGTTGAGGGCCGCAAACGGTCCTTTGGCACGCGGCGAATAGCGGTGGTAGCAGCGCGCCAGCCACTCTTTGCCGGCGCCCGTCGGACCGAGCAGCACGGTGCGACGGCCTTGCTCAGCAGCCTCGGCGACCCGACGGAGCACATCGCGCATGACGGGCGACGAGACGATCATCCCATCGACGCGTCGCAGGAACTGCTCTAGCCGCAGGTTTTGCTCGTGGACATAGATGCGAACTCTGTCGAGGATGACGCCGATCTGGGGGTCGTAGGTCCCGCTCGACAGCGAGATCACGTGCAGGTCGTGATCGTCGGCGAGGTGGAAGCTGGAGCCATCGTTATCGACCTTGCCACCGCTGCGCAGATCGGCGCGCAGGTCGACGGTCTGCGCGGTGAGCCACTCGTTGATGGCTGTCACCACTTGCGTGCCAAAGTCGCTCTCGTCGGTCCAGTCCGCCGGTCGTGGCTCCCCGAGGCTGGTGGAGCTGCCGCCGCGTGGTGCCAGGTCGACCACCACGTCGCCGCTGACGCGCGCGCACTGCTCAGGATGCAGCCGCAGCGACGTGCCATTGCGGCTGTGCATCTCATAGAGCGAGATCTCACCCTCGGGAGAACAGAGCGCCAGCAAGTGATTGGCGGACACCCGCAGCGAATCGATCCGTGTCGTCAGGATCTGCCGCCCCCGCAAGGTCTCGGCCAGTTCCCGGTTTTCCTGTCGGAGACGACTCGGGTCGGGCATGCGACCAATCAACATGCCCCCGCCCGGCTGCACGGTACAAGTGATCGGCTCAGGCAGATCACGAACTCGAACAATGACGCGAGGCACGAGTCAAATTATAAGCCAAGGGCTGCGCCGTCGGTCATTTGCCGATTGCATCCGCTCAAGCGCGATTTTGGGTCCGACGAGGTGGTGACAGTCGGCGGCGAGCCCAAGTGTGATATAAGGCAAATCACACGACGGAACGCTCGGGAAGGGAAGTATCCATGGTCAGTTCGCTTACGTTTGCTGTCTTGCTGCTCGTCGCCAGCGCCGTGTTTTTGCGCTCGGTTCTGCGACTCTACCGGATCATGGCGCGGGGCAAAGAGAACGACCTCAAGCTCACCGACCGCATCGGGGCGCGCATTGCGTCGGTGCTGATTTACTTCTTCGGTCAGAAGAAGGTCGGCGAGCCGATGTCGTATGCGACGCCGGCGGGAGCGACCTCAAAGCATCACCTGCTCATCTTCTACGGTTTCATGATCATCACCGTCGGAACCGTCGAGTTTATGCTTCAGGGTTTGCTCTGGGACATCGTGCCGGGCTTTGGCTTTCGGATGATCCTCGGGCCGGTCTATCCGGTTTTGTCGTGGAGCATCGACATCTTCAACTCGATCGTCCTTGTGATGATTCTGTACGCCTACTTCCGTCGCATTGTCGTCAAGCCGCGGCTGATTCCGCTGTCGGGTGACGCGGCCTTCATCCTGGCGCAGATTGGCCTGCTCATGATCAGCCACTTTGGCTTTCATGGCTTCCACTACGCCTCGGCAGCGCAGCCGGAGAACTTCGGTCCACTGTCGGACGCAATCGGCAAGGCGACGATCGGAATGGGCGGTGCGCACCTCTTAAGCGAGGTCTCGCGCTGGGTTCACGCCGCGGTGCTGCTGTTTTTCCTAAACTACCTGCCGTACTCCAAGCACATCCACATCCTCGGGTCGATGCCGAACATCTACTTCCGCAACCTCGACCAGCGGGGCGTGATGCCGAAGCTCAATCTCGACGACGAAAACGACTGGGGCGTCGGCAAGATTGAGCAGTTTACCCACAAGTCGCTGCTCGACCAGTACGCATGTACCGAGTGTGCGCGCTGTACGAACTACTGCCCGGCGTACAACACCGACAAACCACTGTCTCCGATGCACCTGATTCACGACCTCAAGGACGAGATGAAGGCGCGCGGTGACCTGGCGATGCAGATCGATGAGCTGAAGAAGCAGGCGGGCGTGACTGCGACCGACAAGAGCGAGGCCGAGGCGCAGCTCGAGAAGGCGCCCGAGCCGCTCAAGAAGCAGATTGCCGAAGTGCAGGCCAAGCTCGACGAGCTGCCGCCGCTGGTGGGCGGGCGGATCAAGGACGAGACGCTGTGGTCGTGTACGACCTGCGGGGCCTGCCAAGAAGTCTGTCCGGTGTTTATCGATCACCCGCTGAAGATTCAGCAGATGAAGACGCACCTCGTCCTGACCGAGGGACGGATGCCGACCGAGCTACAGCGGACGTTCCAAAACCTCGAGCGCAACGGCAATCCGTGGGGTATCAACGCCGACCAGCGGATGGAGTGGGCCGAGGGACTCGAGGTTCCGGTCCCCACCGTCGAGGAGAAGCCCGACTTCGAGTACCTGTTGTTTGTTGGCTGTGCGGCGGCGTACGACGATCGAATCAAGAAGTCGATGCGCGCGCTGGTGGAAGTGCTGCACGCGGCGGGGACCAGCTTTGCGGTGCTCGGTAAGCAGGAAGGCTGCTCGGGCGATCCGGCGCGACGGGCCGGCAACGAGTTTCTGTTCCAGGAGCAGGCCAAGTCCAATGTCGAAGCGCTCAACGAAGCCAAGGTCAAGCGCATCGTCACGAGCTGTCCACACTGCTTCCACACGCTGAAGAACGAGTACCCGCAGTTTGGTGGCAAGTACGAAGTGATCCACCACTCGGAGCTTTTGGCGCACCTGTTGTCGTCGGGCAAGCTCAAGCCTGAGACCAAGATGAACCAGAAGGTAACCTTCCATGACTCGTGTTACCTAGGGCGCTGGAATGGCGTCTACGATGCGCCCCGCTCGGTCCTCGAGGCCGTGTCGTCCGGCGAGCTGATCGAGCTTGGTCGCAAAAAGGAGCGTGGCTTCTGCTGCGGTGCCGGCGGCGGTCGGATGTGGCAGGAAGAAAAAAATCCGCGCGTCAATCGCAACCGCACCGAAGAAGTCCTGGGCAGCGGCGCGGAAGTGGCGGCGGTCGCTTGTCCGTTCTGCACCATCATGATCACCGACGGTGTGAAGGACGCGCAGGCCGAAGAGAAGGTCCAGGTTCTCGACATTGCCGAGGTGGTCCGCAAGTCACTCAAGAACATGGCCGCGAAGAAGGCCGTTGACGCTCACGCCAAGGCCGATTCGTAGAACGTAGCAGTCGTGTCGGTAGACCCAGAACACAAGTCCGAAAAGCCCAGCCGGTCGCTGGAGCTGTGGCGAGCAGTGTATCCGCCCGTCCTTGGCATTTTGGCGGTGCTGCTGCTCTATGCCTCGCTGTTCGGGGTCGACTTTCTGCTCGGTGCGGACCTCCGCTTGTATGGCGTGGGGGATGCCGCGACCGAGCAGCGAGTGATGAGTCGCTATGGACGGACTCTGCTTTGGCACCAAGGGCGCGTGCTTGCCTGTTACGTGACCGTTGGGGCAGTGCTGGGACTCCTGATCCAGCTGTGCATCAAGCTGTGGGAACGGACCAGTGCGTGGCCAAGTCGGCAAAAGCGGACTCCTTCCAAAGACACGCCGCTACAGCTTCCACCGTCGCCGTGGCCGCTCGGAAGGCGGCTTGGTATGAGCCTTTTGTCCGCGCTGGTGCTGCACATCTTCCTGCTGTCGCGCGCGATCATTCTGCGGCCCGCACTGTTTGCCGAGACGCTCTACGATCGCGGTGGACTCGGCAAGTCGCTGATGGTGTGGCTGACCCATGGCTCGGGTGGAGCGGTGCTGTGGATGCTGGGAGTCGGACTGCTGCTGTTCTTGCTCTTGGCGCCGCTTCTGTCTCTGCGCAGTCGTCGTTTTTTCGTCGAGCTGTGGCTGTATCACAAGCCCTGGCTGCTCGCGGCGGGAGCGCTCGCTGGTCTGGGCGTGCTGCTGTGGCAGTGGCCAGTGTCGCCGGCGCACAGGCCGGTGGGCTCGAAGCGTCCTCCCTCTCTGCTCATCATTGCGGTGGACAGTCTGCGGGCCGACCGACTGCTTGATGGTCGCAAGGTGGTGGCGCCAGCGATGACGGCGCTTATGCAAAAGAGTGTCCGTTTCGAGCAGTCCCATGTCTCGGTGCCGCGGACCTTTCCGTCGTTTGTCACGCTGCTCACCGGTCGCTATCCCTTTCACCACGGCATCCGCACGATGTTCCCGACCCACAAGGAGCGCGCGGCGGTTCCGGTGGCGCTGCCCCAACTGCTCCGGCAGCGCGGCTACCGAACCGCGGTGGTGTCGGACTTCTGCGGCGAGATCTTTTCGCGCATTGATCTCGGCTTCGATCGAGTAGAGGTTCCTTCGTTCGATGCGCGCGCGCTGGTGTTGCAGCGCGGCGTGACCGTACACAGAAACCTGCTTCCCTATCTGTCGGGGGCCGGCTTTGGTTCGCTCGGTCTGTCGCTCGGGCAGCGCGTCTTCCCCGAGCTAGAAGGAGTCTCCGAGCTGGCCGATCCCAAGCTGCTCAGTGCCCGCGCGCTGCGGACCATTGCCGAGCACGCGAAGGAGGACTCGCCATTCTTGCTGACCGTATTTTTTTCGACCGCACACTTTCCCTACGCGGCGCCGGCTCCCTATTACCGCCGCTTCATCGACAAGAACTACCGAGGTCCTTTTCTCTACTACAAGCCGCCGCTCATTGATGTGTCGTCACCGGCGGATATTGCGGCAGTGCAGGCGCTCTATGACGGCTCGGTGGCAGCGGCGGATGCCGGCGTGAAGACCCTGCTCGATGGCTTGGCTGCGCTCGGGCGAGCGGAGGACACCATCGTGGTGCTGCTCTCCGATCACGGCGAGAACCTCTACGACGAGCCGGGGCGCGGCATGGGACACGGTGACCACCTCGAGGGCGACCAGTCCTTGCGCGTACCCGTGGTGATTCACGATCCGATTCATCGCTTTCCTCCGCATGCCGTGCCCGGACTGACGCGCGACATCGACTTGGTTCCGACGCTGCTCGCACTCCTTGGTCAGCCCGCGGAGCCTCCCTTGCGCGCCCAGATCGATGGCGTCGATCTTCAGCCGCTGCTGCGCGGAGAGCGCGACTCTCTGGGGCTGACGGCGCTTGCCGAGACCGAGCTGTGGTTCACTCCTTCGGGTCCCGGATTTTCGTCCGATCAGCGGCTCCCTTATCCCGATGTCACGTCTACAACCGATATCGCCCCCGATGATGACATTGCAGTGCTGGAGCGTTATCGCGACCTCGTCACCGTCGCCAAGCACCGCACCCTGCGCACCGAGCGTTACAAGATCATTTACCGACCGACGCGCACCGGACCGCGCTACAGCATCTTCGATGTGAAAGCGGACCCGCGCGAAGTTCACGATCTGGTGAGCGAGCAGCCCGCGCTGCTGGCCCAGCTCCAAGCGGCCCTGTTTGCCGCCCTCGCCAACGATCCCACCGTCGAGATCACCGGCGACTTCATCCTTCCGAAGTAATTGTAGTAAAGAGAGTGGGGGCGACCGAAGAGCCTTTTTTTCGGGCCGCCTGCGGAACGGAAAAAAGTCTCGCAGGGAAGCGGGGCCCCACTCGAAATGTCCCGGAGTTTAATCCACCGGATCTGCATCCACATCTGGACTGAGCAGATCGGCAGGCGTTGCGAGATCGAGAGACGTCGCCAGATCGATTCCTTGTGCCGGACCACAGACTGCGGTGCTGTCCGGAAGGTGACAGTAGCCGTCGCTCTGACAGACATATTCGTCCGGACACCTCGGCTCACCGCTGCCGCAACGGAACGCGCAGTCGGAATACGTCGGCGCAAAGCAGCTGCTCCACAGACCGACTCCCAACAGAGTCAGCGCAGCGATTCCCAAAGACGGAACAAACCACGACCGGCGCATTGTTACCACCTCCCGAGCACCGCCAGCGCGGCCTGATTCCCCGTCAGCGCAGGAACAATCGCGAGCTTTTTCTGCGCAGACTCCACCCGACTTCCGCCCCAGAACAAGAGTCCCGTTCCCAGCGCGGTGGCCCCAGCGATGACAAAACAAGCGATGGTAGCGCGCCGAAAGCTCTGTCCTTCGCTCTGTAGTCGTTCATAAGTCTCGCGCTGCGTGGAGTCATACAGAGGCGGCAGTCCGTTTTCCCGCTGCACAGTCTGTACGCTCAGCTCGTCCGAGCGACTCTGCGCCAGCACTCCCAGCGTGACTCCGGAGGCCACCAATCCCACAGTCAGCGCCACGCCGCCATAGCCGACTCCTTCGTAGATCCGCAGCTTCCGCGAAAGGGCCGCTCTTTGGGCTGCCAGACGCTCCTCGGGAGACTCACCACGCAGCGGAGAAGGCGCGGGCTCGATTTCCAAGGGAGGCGGCTCGACCTCGGCGGGAGGCGGTTCTTCCTCGCGAAGTGGCGCAGGTGCGGGCTCGGGCGGATCGACAGCAGCAGAGCGAGTCTGTTTGATCTCTGCCGTGTGGGAATCCCGCGCAGAGCCCAGCACGCCCAGCAGCACGAGGCCGCCTATGCGCAGCCGGCGCGACATCGTTATGCTGCCACCATCGGGTTGTGATCGACGATCTTACCGTCCGCGATATACACCACGCGCTTGGCATGATTCATCACGCGCGGATCATGCGTCGAAAAAATAAATGTGACGCCCATCTGCTGATTGAGCCGCTGCATGAGGTTTATGATCTGTTCCGAGGTCTTGGAGTCAAGATTCGCCGTCGGCTCGTCGGCCAGCACCAGCTCTGGATGGGTGATGAGCGCGCGTGCAATCGCCACCCGCTGCCGCTGTCCTCCGGACAACTCATCGGGCCGGTGCTTAAGATATGGACCCAGCCCCACATCCTCACAGAGCTTGAGTACGCGCTCGCGCAGACCACTGCTGGTCTCTGGATCTTTGCGCATCAGACACGGAAACTCGACGTTTTCGATCACGTTCAAGACCGGGATCAAGTTAAAGGACTGGAAGATGATTCCGATCTTGCGATTGCGCAGCTCCGCGAGCTTGTCAAAGTCGCGATTGCCGACCTCCTGCCCATCAAACTGATAGGTTCCACTCGTCGGAGAATCCAAGCAGCCGATGATGTTCAGGAGCGTCGATTTGCCCGAGCCGGAAGGCCCCATCACCACCGTAAACTCACCGCGCGCAACCTCTAGATCGACGCCCTGCAAGGCCGGCACGAAGGTCTTTCCCAGGTGGTACTCCTTGACGATGGCGCGCAACACAATGAGCGACTTGGCGCGATCATTTTGGCTCATGACAGTTCCTTTAGTAAAAGGCCCGCGCTTCAAATAGGAAGCGAAAATCCATCGGCAGCAGCGAGTACTCGCTGTAGTTCACATCGTTGACGTTCACGGTTCCGACCGGAATCCCGCGGATCGGAAAGAAGCCATACAGAGACAGCTGAAGCCACTCCTGGGCACTCCAAGACACCGTCGGTGACAGCGTTCCTGACAGGTCCGTAAGTCCCGCGATCAGCGTGGCTCCGATCGCCCAGTCATCGCGAATCTTCGGCTTGTTGTAATTTACGATCAGGTAGTGGCGACGCAGCGGATCGAACGAGAAGCGCTGCGGGATCGAACCACTGGTGCCACCGGTTGGCTGCATCGGACTGATGCCCGCCATCTGGGCGCGACTGAGCAGTCGTAGGTAGTCCTCAAACTCTTGGGCAGAGTAGCCATCCCCTTGATAGTAGTACTCTACTGACAGCGTGCTCTCATCCCGGAACTGGGTCCGGCCACCGACGAGCAGGCGCGGATACAAGTTGCCATCAGAGAGCTTGCTCGCGGACAGCGCAGTCAGCGGATTGCAGATTCCCCCCGATGCACAAGCCTGGCTGGGATAGAGCTTGCCGCTGCCAAACTGAAACAGCGTTTCTACATGCAGCTCGTAGTCTGTGAAGAAGTAGCGCGAGAAGCTGCCGCCAAAGCGAGACGCGTTCTCAAAGGAGTCGTTGTACTTGTTCGAGAAGTAATAGAATAAGTTGATGTCGGTGTTAAACAAGAGCAGATACAGACGTGCCGCAAACAGGTAGTGATAGGCATCGTCCGCCGGCTTGGTTCCGTCGACCAGCTGATAACTTGGGTACTTCATCATCGCGAACGGCAGACCGTTTTGCTGATACAAGACCTGCGGCGTAAACAGCGTACTGATCGTGAACTTTTCGAACGGTAGCTCGATCCGCGCCACCCACTGTCCCGCGCGCTGGAAGTTGGGATCGGTGGGATCTTTGGGAGGGTTTATCAGATCGGTCGGATTGAACGCAAACCCCGAGCCCCAGATGATCCGCTTCTTGCCAAGCAGAAGGTTCAGCCACGGCTTCGGACTCACCGAGACATACAGCTCGCTGGGTACCACAAACGGACGTAGCGTGGACACGTCATGATCGTCGAGCAGAGTCCGTCCGCCATTGCCATCTTTGTCGTAAAACAGCCAGCCGTTTTGGTAGATCAACGAGACATCGGAGTAGACAAAGGCCTTGCTGCCGATGCTGATTTTAAGCTGGATGTTGCCTTCCAAGATCTCTTGCAAAGAGGGCTGATTTGCCGTCGAGACCAGCGTCTGATTGGGATTGATATGGGCGTACTGGAAGCGGTTGTCGATGTAGCCGTTGACCTCGCCCGTGACCTTCTTGGCGGTGTCTCCCTTCTTGGCCGCCGCGTCGAGATCATCGAGCGACTCCTGAGCAAGCGCAGAGCCCGCCCCAAGGAGCCACAGGAGTCCGGCAAGGAGTGCCAAGGGAGTCCGCAACCACATCACGTCCTCTTCACTTCAACAGCCTATCGACTACCGGCCGAGATCGTCGAGAACAAACTTCTGGGCCGGGATCTCGAGGTTGAGCTTCATATCGAGGGTGTCCATCTCGGAGTATCGCTTGGTCGCTAGCTCATTGCGCATCGTGATGTGCGAAGGTCGCTCTAGCCCATGGAAATTTTTCACGTTCTCAAACTTGGCTGATCGGATCATCTTTCCCGACGCTGCGTAGTACTCTGCTTTGGTCGGTTGTTGCTTGTCTTTTGTCATCCACAGCTTGATGTGATCGTAGGCAGCTTCCTTGTGCTTGGCGGTCAGATCGAGCAGCCAGGTCTTGTCATCATCCGACGGAATCAGCTTGGCATTGTAATCGGCGACGTAGTTTACGCGCAGCACGTCACCGTTGTTGAAGTCACCGCCCTGGAAGCTCTCGCGCGAGGCCAGACGCAGCGCTCGCTTGAGGTTGGGCATGTACACCCACATATTGTCTTCGACCCGCAGCATCTCCTGTCCCTTGGCGGCGGCGGGCTCGTAAAACCAAGTCCGGATCTTGTCGTCTTCCGACTTGAGCGTACGAAACTTGTAGGTGCGCGTGGTATCGTCCTGGCGGTGCGCGATCATCACCAGCAGACCATCAAACGTGCGCGGCGACATCACCTCATCGTAGCGCTTGAGGAGCTGCTCCGGAGTCGGATCAGCGGCCATCGCCAGCGACGGGAGAGAGAGATAAACAGCGAGCGCCGAAGCAGCAGCAAATCGCACCATGGGAAGGACTCCTTTCAATTGGCACGCAGCGCATCGACCGGACTCAGTCGTGACGCTTTGTAAGCAGGGTAGAGCGCAGAGAGCACAGCACCAGTGACCGAGAATCCGATCACCACCAGCAAGAACCGCAGATCAACGTGGGGATGCACCCACAGAATGTCACCACCAGGGGGCCTCATCGGAATGCCACGATGTCCCATCCAATACACCACTGCGAATCCTACACTGACACCCAGAATGGAGCTTAGGAGTCCGAGCGCCATTGCCTCCAGAAGGAACAGCACCGTCACTTGCCAGCGCCGCACACCGACGGCTAGCATGGTTCCGATCTCGCGCACGCGCTCGTAGACAGACATCAGCATGGTGTTGACGATTCCGGTCGCGACCAACAGAAACAGCACCAGCGCGACAAACAGAAGTACGTAGCCGAGGGAGGAGACGCGGGCCTTGGTAGCGGGATCGAGATCTTCCCACGTGGTGACCTGAAATTCATCGCCAAGCGCAGCGCGGAGTCGCGTCGCAACCAAGTCCTTCTGTTCGATGTTCTGGACCCCCACGGCGTACTCTGTGACCTGTCCCTTCATCCGCAGCAAATCCTGCGCAAAGGAGATCCGCACCGTCGCCATGCGCTTCGATTCCGCGATGTTGATGACCGGCAGAAAGCCTACTACTTCGACATCAAGCGCATTGGTGCTGGCATGCGGACCGGCAGCCTGCATGACCAGGGTTGCCCCCTTATCCGCTTTGAGGGAATCGGCCAGCGTCTTGCCAATCAGGATGGTGCCCTGCTGATCTTCCGTCAGCGGTTTTGAACCGGCGGCTACGCGCATTTTGCGCTGCGGACAGACCTGATATTCCAGCGCTGGATCGATCGCAGTGGCCATGAACATCGTGGCCTCTGCACCGTTTGAGACCATGCCATCGAAGTTGATCCGCGGCGCGACGGCGGTGACTCCGCTGACTGCACGAATCCGCGCCATCAGCACTGGATCGTGCGGCATCGTCTTCTTAAGTGGATCATCGGAGCCGAGGTATCCCTTCTTGAATACCTGCACGGCACCGATCTTGGACAGAATAATTAGCTCCACATTGTTGCGGATGAAGCCGTTGACGAAGCCCTGCAAGATGACAATCGCGGTGGCGCCAAAAGCTACCGCCAGTGCGGTCAGGAGAGTTCGCCGCTTGTTGCGCGTCAGGTTGCGGAGAGCGAGCAGAAGGAGTCGCATGTCACACCGAAGAGAGCGCTTCGACCGGGCGCATCCGGCTAGCCCGCACCGACGGCCAGAGCGCAGCAAGCGCAGCTCCACCAGCAGCAAGAGCCAGGATAAAAAGAATGTACTGAGCAGAGATCAAAGGAAAGACGTGCAGAGGCGCCAGCGCACCCGGAACCGGCAGCACCATTCCTTTGTGTCCGTAATAGAGTACGAAGCCACCGCCGGCAATGGAGCCAATGATGCCTCCGGCCAGTCCGAGCACTGCGGCTTCGAGCAGAAACAGCATCAGGATTTGGCGGCGCCTCACTCCGACCGACATCATGGTGCCGATCTCGCGCGTTCGCTCCAGCACCGACATCAGCATGGTGTTGGCGATGCCGAGCAGCGCGACAAACAGAAACAGTCCGGCGATCAGGTTCAGGATGAAGTTCTGCACCGCGATCGCATCGTCGATGAACGACGCGACATCGTGCCAGGTCGAGACTTCGTACTCCGGCCCGAGCGCGGCTTGTAAAATTGGTTTCACTCGCTCTGCGTCATCGAAGTGCTCGAGCGCGACGGCGATCTCGGTGGCGCGACCTTCCATGCGCAGAAGCTCTTGCGCAAACGCGAGCGGCACAAAGCCGATCTTCTTGTCCGGCAGCGGTAGACCGGCCTGGCCATAGTGTCCGACAAACTCAAAGTCGAGCGCGTTCATCACGCCATCGCGGTCGCCGGTGAGCAGCGTCGCTTTGTCGCCCAGCTTCACTCCCAAGCTCGACGCCAACTCGGGAGACAGAACCGCTGAAGCCGGTCCCGCATCGCGCAGGCTCTTGCCCTTCGAGATCATCTCACTGCGCCGCGGACAGACCTGGGGTTCACGTACTGGATCGATCGCGGTAAACAGCGCGGCGGTGCTCACATCATTGGCATTCGGCATGCCGCCAAACATGATGCGTGCCGACGCGGCCTTGACTCCCTGGACTGCCATGATCTTGCCCATGAACGCCTCATCGGTGGGCACCGTAAGTTCCAGCGTGGAGCCGACCGACTTCAGGAATCCTGTGCGATGGACCTGGAGCGCGCCGGTCTGACCAAGCACCACCGACTCACGAATCGTTGCTTGCAGGCCGTTGAGGAACCCGCGAATGCTGACCATGATCCCGAGCGCAAGAAAGACCGCCGAGAAGGTGATGAGCGATCGGCGGCGATTGCGCAGGACGTTGCGGAAGGCGATGCGGAGCAAGGGAGGGAGCATCAAGTCACCACACACTTCGCTTGGTAATCATAAGAGTTCCGAAAATACTTCAATGTGTCAACTAAAAATACTTCAGCTTGTGAAGGAATCGCAGAGTTGCTACCTTATTTTGCATGGAGCGTCGCGCCTACACAACCAGCAAGAGTTCGACTGCGCGCTCGACGAGAAGTGCGACTTCGATCCCAAGATCCACAGTAGGGTCCAAGGTGGGATCGAAGGCAGGAACGAAGGCGAGAGCGGGGGCAGCGGCGGAGCGTTCGGGGGATTTGCCGGTGGGGCAGGGGAGTCCGCTGACGCATGACTTGGCGCGTACTTTCTTTGCGCTGCTGATGCGTCAGCGCGCACGCTTTCAAGGGATCGTCAGTGAGCTGGGACTGTCGGGTACACAGGTCCATATCCTTCAGTTTTTGTCCGACGGTCCGGTGACGATGCGCGAGCTGGCCATCAAGTCGCTCTGCGAGCCGTCGAACCTGACTGGCGTGATCGACAAGCTGGAGGAAAAGCGCTTTGTGCAAAGGCGCGCCGATCGCCATGATCGCCGCATCAAGCAGGTCTCGCTGACGCGGACGGGGCGGGCGTTTCGTGACAAGCTGCTGGCCAGCTTGAGCCAGCCGTCACCGTGGATGGTGCAGCTGAGTGAAGCGGACCAGCAGGCGCTGCTCGAAATCCTCGGGCGAGCACTCGTGCTGGCGATGCCCAAGGAGTAGCGGCTACTTCTTGGCCTTGGGCTTGGGGGCTTTGGCCTTCTCGAGGTCCGCCTTGAGCTGGTCGAGAGTCTCACACGACTTCTTGTTGCCCAGCTCGCAGCCCTTTTGCAAAAACTGCTGCGACTTGTCGATGTCCTTGGTGACGCCGTTGCCGCTGCCGTAGATGATGCCGAGGTTGAAGCAGCCGTCCGCGGTCTTGCCGTCGCAGGCCTTCTCGAAATAGCTCTTGGCTTTGGCCTTGTCCTCGGGGCCGCCGAGGCCACCCAAGTACATGGCGCCGCCAGCGACGCAGGCTTGCAGGTACGCGCCTGAGCAGGCCATGTCAAACAGGCTGCGCGCCTTGGTCTTGTCCTCGGTGCCGCCTTCGCCGTTCTGCATCATTGTCGCGGCGTTGTTGCAGTTGTCGAGCATCTCGGGGCCGCAGGTCTTCTCGAACATGGCGCGAGCGCGGTTTTTGTCGATGGTAACGCCGCCCTCGCCGCTGTAGCGCAGGCTGGCTTCGTTGGCACAGGCGACCAGGATTCCGCCGTCGCAGCCACGCTTGTAAAAGTCCGCCGCCTTGGGGAGGTCCGTCGGCATGCCCTTGCCTTGCGCGTAGATCTCCGCGGCGATGACGCAGGCCTTGCTGTCGTGGTCACAGGCGCCCGGCAAAAACTTCATCGCCTTGGCGTTGTCCTTGGCTTGCAGCGCGAGCGCCGCTTTGTTGTAGCAGTCCTTCGGAGCACTACAGGTATCGGCCTCTTTGGCAGCCGCGGCGGCCTTGGCCGTATCATCGGGCACCGTCGAGGCGGTCGGTCCTCCGCAGGCGCCCAGCAGACCCAGGGTGGTTCCCACAACTAGCGAGCGAAACATCAACATCGGCTTGTCCCTTTTTGATTTTTCAAAGCTGAGACGCGGGGTTTACGACCCGATGCCCACCTTTGTCAATCGCGTCGCAACAGCCTCGTATAGAACCAGCGGCAGCTTGGCGGCTCTGCTCAGCTCTTGGCCAGGCCGGCTAGCAGCTGACTGATGGTGGCGAGCAGCTGATCGATCTGGAGCGGCTTGGGAAGATAAGCCACCGACTGCGTCTCGAGCGGCTCCTTCAGGCTCTCAGCGCCGGGCCCGACTCCCGAGATGATCACGGCGGGCAGCTGCGGATGCGACCGACGAAGCTGCCGCAGCAGCGCGACTCCGCTCATTTTCGGCATCTCGACATCAAGCAGGACCAAATCCAGCGGACGGCCCGAGGCCTTGGTCAGCGCTTGCTCTGCGCTGGTCGCTTCGATGGTTTCAATTCCTTCTTCACCAAGCAGCGCCGCCAGCGCCGACACCGCGTTCGCTTCATCGTCGACGATCAGCACCCGTCGACCAGATAGCCCCTGGGAGCTGTGTTCGGGCTCTTTTGCGGATTCCGTCCCGTGCTCCACCGAATCGGCAATCGGCACGGTGAAGTGGAAGGTACTCCCAACCTTGAGCTTGCTCTCGGCCCAGATCCGACCCCTATGCGCCGCGACGATTCCGCTTGCGATATAGAGTCCCAGACCGATTCCTAACCGACTCTCTGCCTTCCCTTTCCAAAATCGCTCGAAGATATGCGGGAGCTGCTCCGCCGCCATCCCAGGTCCATTGTCGGTCACCGCAAAGTGAACCTCTCCGGGCTCTGCCGTGACGCGGACTTGGATCCGACCGCCTTCCGGAACGAACTTCACGGCATTGCCGAGCAGATTGGTGAGGACCTGAATGATCCGCAGTCGATCACCGAACACCGCCGGTAGCTGCGGTTTGGCACAGAGCGACAGATCGATCATCTTGCTCATCGCGAGTGGTTCGATTCCACGCACGGCTTCTTCGACCAACGGCAGAGTCTCCTCACGCCGCGGCATTACCGAAAACGTCCCAGCTTCAATCGTCGCCGCATGCAGCAACTCATCGATCATCCGACTCATCTGCGCCACCGAGGTCTGGATCAGATCGAGCTGGCGGTGCTTGAGATCCGGCTGCCCCTCGGCGCCCGAGCGCTGCAACATCCCAACGCTGAGCCCGATGGTCGACAACGTATTGCGGAGATCATGGGAGACCAGGGCCAAGATGTTGTCGCGCGCACGAACAGCCGAACGGAGCGCTTCTTCAAGACGCGCAATCTCCAGCACCCGTACCACCCGCGCCGCCAACATCTCGGTGAAGCGCTGATCGCAGTCCGTAAACTCAGGACCCGAGCGCTTGTTGGTAAGGTACAGATTCCCAAAACTGCGTTCCCCAAAGACCAGCGGCACTCCCAGGAAGCTGTTCATCTGTACGTGATTCGCTGGGAAGCCACGGAAGGAGGGGTGTTTACGCAGGTCGGCCAGCCGCAGCGGCTCCCCTGAGACCGGGACTTCCCCCAGCACACCAACGGGTCGTGCGGGGCGGCCTATTGCTCTCTCTGCATGCGCCGGCATTCCGCTAAACACCCAGTGAACGAACGGTTGCTTGCCATCGCCCACCACTCCCAGCGCAGCGAACTCTGCATCCGCGAGCTGGGCCGCTTGTTCCACGATCACTTGTAACAGCTTGTGGAACTCGACGGAGTCGCCCTGGGTGAGCGCATCGTTCATGGTCAACGTGGCCTGATCCAGTCGTTCAAATCGGGCGCGCAGCAGCTGTTCGTGTTTCTGCAATCGCTCCAGTTCCTGTTGGGATTGAATGCGCGCTGTGATGTCGATAAAGGAAGTGTGATAGGTGTCCTCGTGATCGTCGCTGTTGAGGGTCGGTACGCTCCGCACGAGCATGGTTCGTAACTCGCCATTGTTCACCGAAAAACTCAGCTCGCTTTCGATGGGACCGCTCTCTGTGGCACAGCGCTCGAGGTGTCTCTGGTACGCCGTCGGATCGCGCATCTTCACCAGAGACAGAAGCGCTCGCCCCACGATCCGCTCCTGCGGGATTCCCAGCATCACCACGCTGGTGCGATTGACCTCGCGAACACAGCCCGTGCGATCCAGGGTGAAGTAGCAAACCGGCGCTGAGTCATACAGAGTCTGGTAGCGATTGCGCGACTCAACCAGCGCCAGCTGCGCATCGCGGAGATCTCGGTTCTGCATCTCCAGTTCGATCTGGTGAAGTTGCAGCTCATCTACGATTTCACTGTCGGAAGACAACTCGGACCCCTGAGACTTGTCTGCTCCCAGGGTGAGCAAGCGCCGGAGTGCTTCAAGCAGCTGGGCGCGGGTCATCTTCTCGAGCTTCATGAAATTGAGAACCTCTGGTTTGGAATGGCAGCTGTTCCTACTCTCTGACTCATTCATACAGTGCACCGGGAGCAGATGGTGTGCAAGTGTGAAACGTAGTGAAGGACCGACCAATTTTGGGAGATCGAAAGGATTCCTAACCAGGGTTGGGAGTCTGAGGAGACCGCGACGGGCGGCGACATCTACATCGCGCAGTTCTTGCGTTTACCGAAGACAGTTACGCATTCTTTTCGCGATCTTTGCAGGAGGCCCGAGCGAAATTCTCAGTAGTATTCTTTTCTTATGAAGAGAGAGCCTCGGCTTCTCTAAAAAGCGAGGGCTGAAGATGGCAGACGGTGGTCGCATTCTGATTGTGGACGATGAGGCCAATGCTCGCTCTGCACTCGCGGAGCTGTTGCATGATCTCGGGTACTCGGTAGAGACGGCTGCCGATGGATTCAAAGCGCTGCCAAAGCTTGCAGAGAACTCACCCGATGTCGTGCTGACCGACCTGAAGATGCCGGGGCTCGACGGAATGGGGCTCTTGCATGCAGTGTTGTCGCGAGATCCAGCGTGCGCCGTGATTGTGATGACGGCGTTTGGTGCGGTCGACTCCGCAGTGGCCGCGATGCGGGCTGGAGCGACCAATTACTTGACCAAGCCGATCAATTTCGATGAGCTGGCACGGGTGGTTGCGCACGCGGTGGAGCGACGGAGACTCCGCAAAGAAGTCGGTCAGCTGCGCAAGCGCCTGAGCGAGAAGTCACGCATCCCCAAGATCATTGGATCCAGTCCGCAGATTCAGGCGGTGTTCGATACCGTCTTGCAGGTGGCGCCTTCGCGGGCGTCCGTTCTGATCACCGGAGAGTGTGGCACCGGCAAGGACCTGATTGCTGTGGCGATTCACGAACACAGTACGCGGGCTGGCGGTCCGTTTGTGAAGCTGCACTGTGCCGCGCAGGCAGAGTCGACCCTTGACAGTGAGCTGTTTGGGTACGAACGGGGGGCCTTTGCGGGGGCGATGGCCCGTCGAGATGGACGAATCCAGCAGGCCGATCGGGGAACTCTGTTTCTCGATGAGATTGGGGAGATCTCGCCCTCCCTTCAGATCAAGTTGCTGCGTTTTCTTCAAGATCATGAGTTCGAGCGCATCGGCGGAACACAGACTCTCAAAGCCGACGTACGAATCATCGCGGCGACCCATCGCAACCTCCGTGAGCGCGTGAAGCAGGGGCTGTTTCGCGATGATCTGTACTACCGGCTGAATGTCCTGTGCATCGATCTGCCGCCGCTGCGCCAGCGAATCTCGGACATCGGACTGCTCGCGCAGTTTTTCCTCGATCGCTACGCCAAAGAAAATTGCAAGTCGGTTCAGTCCATTTCGGCGGAAGCGCTGGAGCGACTGCGACAGCATCCATGGCCGGGCAATATCCGCGAGTTGGAGAATGTCATGGAGCGCGCCGTGGTGGTCTGTCGAGGGGACGCCATTGTCGTCGAGGATCTCGCTCTTTCCACGCGGATAGATGGAACGCCCGAACATCCCGAACTACCGGATAAGCATCCGGCAAATTATCCGCCGATTCCTGGTTCTACTTTGGCCGAGCTAGAGGCGTTTGCGATTCTCGAGACGCTCCAGTACACCGGCGGCTCGACCTCACGAGCTGCCGAGATGCTCGACATTTCACCGCGCAAGATCCAATACAAGCTGCAAGAATATCTGCATCGTCCGCCTCGCAAACGTGCAGTGAATGAACCGACCTCCGACTAGCGTATCCATGAGTGATGAAGATCGGGCCAACCGGCTGGTGAGCTGTCAGGAGTTGCAGGCCGCACTAAGGCGCAGTGAGCAGTGCTATCGCGAGCTGTTTGAGCGGTCCTCCGATGGGATTCTCGTCGGTGATCTACAGGGAAGAATTACCGACGCCAACGTGGCGATCTGTGAGCTGCTCGCCCAGCCGAAGGATGCACTCCTTGGACAGACACTGTCGCAGCTGCTTCCAGAGTGCGAGCGTGCTGCGTATGCTACTGCCTTTGAACAGATGCAGAGCGGCCAGGTTTTTACGGCGGAGTGGACGCTAAGACATCGCGATGGTTTCTTAATTCCTGTCGAGATCTCCGCCAGAATTTGGAGTCATGATCGCTGGGAAGGACAGATTCGCGACATCCGGGAGCGCAGAGCGCGCGAGCAGTTACAGAGCCAACACGGGGATCGGTTGGCGGCAGTGGGAGGACTCCTTGCGCACCTCGAGCATGAGGTCCGCAATCCGCTCAACGCGGCACTCCTTCAGCTCAGTCTGCTGCGGCGCCGGATTCAGCAGCAGGAGTCTGCGGTGACCGAAATGCTGAGCCGACCGGCGCTGGCCGTCCAGTCCGAGTTAGAGCGACTCACGAGGCTGCTCGTGGACTTTTTTGACTTTGCTGGGCAGCGCGGACTGAGCCGTAGTCCTTGTCAAATGGCCTCCGTGATCGAGAGCGCGGTTCGTTCACATTTCTCTGATCTGAACGCGCAGGGAGTCGCGATCGAAGTGAAGCTGGGTTCGGATCTCCCGCAGATCAGCGGTGATGCGGAGCAGCTGCGACACGTTGTGATCAACCTGATTCGGCATGCGATCGAGTCCTGTTCCGAGCAGGGTGGAGGGACGATCATTGTGCGGGCGCGCTCCGCACCAAGGGGTCTGGAGTTTGAAGTGGAAGACAACGGACCTGGGCTCCGCGCGTCTCCTTCCCAGATTTTTGAGCCGTTCTTTTCGACCAAATCGGTTGGGAGTGGACTCGGTCTGTCTGTCGTCGATAGCATCATCACGCAGCACGGCGGCAACATTCGAGTCGATAGCCAGCCCGGTCGCACCGTTTTTACGATCTGGCTGCCGTTGGATAGCCAGCCCCCGCGTTGTCCCCTCCCAGCTTTTTGACGGAGCCGAGTGCGCGGACGATGAGTCCTGCCGCCGGTCCTTTGATGGTCAGCTCGGAGCGGCCCGCGCTGCGTCCGCACACGTTCCCGTCGAGAAACGAAGGGATTTGGCGAACCTGTCGGATGGCTCCGCTGCGCTAGCGGAAAAAGAAAAGAATCGCTCAGTTGGGCAGGCGGTCGATTCTGAAGCGCGACTTTCTTGTCGAGGCGTGTGCTTCCGGGATATCGTCCTACAGTCGCAATCGAAGTCGATTGTCGTGCAGAACCATCGCGCTTAAGGAGGCCCCCATGAAGATCCGCAAGCTGTGCTTGAGCATCGCGCTCTGCCTGTCATCCGCGCTCTCTGGTTGTGAATCCCCACCGAGTCAATCGGTAGACCTGGCACCGCCGATGATTACTCCGGAACAAGCCTGTCCTGACCTCATCAAGGCCTACTGCACCAAGGCGCTGGAGTGTTATCCGATCATCCAAGTTCTCCAGTTTCCTGACGTGGCAACCTGTGCTGCGCGCATCAACCTGACCTGTCCGCAGCTCGTCAAGGCAATGGGAAGCAGTGTGACTGGCGCGGACCTCCAGGCCTGTACGCCCAAGCTCGCCGGCGCCAGCTGTCCGGACTACCTCATGGCCAATGGTCCGGTACGTCTGTGCGGATTCAAGCCTGGCACTCTCACAGACGGTACGGCCTGTGGAGAAGATGTGCAGTGCCAGAGTCTGTATTGCAAAAAGGCCACCGGAATGGACTGCGGCAAGTGCACCGCGATTGGCAAGACTGGCAGTGTCTGTACCGAGACCGCAGACTGCGACAAGGGACTGGTCTGCGCCGGAGCCGCCGGAGCCAAGCTGTGTACGGCGTATTTGCCAACGGGCGCAAGCTGCACGACGACCAGCAATAGCGTTTCTTGTCAGCCGCTGCTGGCGTGTCGCAATGGGAGCTGCGCGACGACCGCCAAGTTGGGAGAGAGCTGCTCGACGCTGACCCAGGACTGTGACGGACTGTCGGGACTGTCCTGCTCAGTGACCAACAAGTGTGTGACCCCAGCGACGGCGCAGCTCGGAGGCGCCTGTGGCGTACAAGGTACAACCTATATCGCGTGCATCGGCGGCACCTTCTGTGAACCGGTCTCCAAGAAGTGCATCGCTCCGGCGGCGGACGGTGCAACCTGCAACGAAACCACAGGTCCGCGCTGTCAGTCGCCGGCCAAGTGTGTGGCCAGCGTCTGCAAAATCGCCGACCCGACGCTGTGCAAATAGCTTGTCCATCGAGCAAGCGAGCTGCCAGCAAGTCCAAATAAGAGGCATCTGAAAAGACTCTTATTTGGTGGGCCGCTGCGATATTAAATCCCGCGCTGGCGTATTTCTGTGATCGCGGCGGCGAGGCTGTTGCCCTTGCGTAGGCACGGCCAGCAGTCGGCTTGACCACCAGGGCCGCAGCCACTTGGCAGCTGTAGCTTGAGCAGGGCCTCGATCGTCCGTCGTCCGCCTTGTTTACCGGCCTTCGACAGAAGACCCCGCTTGGCTTCGCAGCTTGAAGCGCTTCGGAGGTCGAGCACTAGCGAGCCATCGGGTGAGGCCAGTCGTCGCACACTGTCTTTGGCCAGGCTCTGCGCCAGCCGTCCGCGATACGGTTCCATCGTCGTGCGGTCGGACAGATCGATCATGGTGTCGACGCCGTATTCGCCCATGCCTTGCTCGAGCAGCTGCATTGCCGACTCCGAGGTCTGGGGTTGCAGCGCCGCATCCGCGACCAGCTTCAGGATTTGATCGTCGTAAGCCGCCGCCGGATCGACATGGAGCAGCGGCGGAATGGCCTGAAGCGCTGAGCTTAGCTCGCCACTTTTGCCGTACGCTTTGACGAGCGCGCGGTGCAGTCGCGAGTCATTGGGGTACTTGTTGCGCAGCTTGAGCAGCGACGATGCGCCCTTCTCAACCGCTTTCTGGATGTCGCTATCGGAGGCGTAACCCACCATTCCCATCACGGGTGGCTCGCTGTCTTCATCGCCACTGAGCAGGATACCGGCCACGAAGAATACCGGTAGGAGCAGCAGCGCAGCAACGGCAGTCCCCAAGGCCCACTGCGAGATGCCCCGCTGTTTTTCGGGCAGCTTGCTGCGCACGAACTCGAGGAGCTGACTCCACTTGGGCCTCACGACCGCCGCAATCTTGGCGAGTCGTTCGCGAGAACTCGAACCAGGGACTGTGGCGATCTCATTGCTCGACGACGAGAGCGCTGGAACGGTGGCTGCGATGCCCGCACTGCGATCGGATTCGGCGCTGGCTGCGGCCTCTTGGGGCAGGGCAGGGTTCTTGCCACTGCCTCCGGAACCTTGGTTCGCTGGCGTTCCGCCTTTGGGCGTCGCTTTGGGCGTTGACACTGCTGGGACTTTTCCCGAGACGCGGATCGCCTCGCCGGGGACGACCTCGATCTGTGCCATCGATTCACCCGTCGCGGCAGCCTGCGCCGGGTAGTCCTTATCACCCATCACCGTCGGGCGATTTTCGAGATCGCGCAGCCCCGAGTGAGGAATGTTCAGCTTGCCGATCGGCATCGACGGCTCATAGCGAAGTCCTTCCGCCGCGGCCAGCTCCGCCAGGGCATCAAGGAGCGCCCGCGCATCCTTATAACGATTGTCCGGGTTCTTCTCGAGCAGCTTCATGACCATCGCTTCGAGAGCGGCGGGCACCTTGACCGACGGCGCTTTCTTGGCCATGGCTGGCACCGGCGCCAGGATCTGCTGACGCAAGATCACCGACGGATCGTCTGCATCAAACGGCACCCAACCTGTGAGCAGCTCATACATCACGACGCCCAGCGCGTAGAGATCCGTCCGCCCGTCGACATCGCCGCCTGCCGCTTGCTCTGGGGCCATGTACGCGGGCGTACCAAAGATCGTTCCGTACTTGGTCAGCGTCTCCGAGCGCTGGCTCATGTCGTCCACCAGTGCCTCGATCCGAATCTTGGCGAGCCCAAAGTCGAGCACCTTCACGAAGTCGGGATCGCCGTCCCGATTCATGATCATGATGTTCTCGGGCTT